>SDBT01000169.1_pt1 | contig 90288 bp, 44 predicted proteins | sample 2277101 | NCBI WGS metagenome assembly SDBT01 (sample SAMN10404973, study PRJNA504765) | marine sediment metagenome | isolation source: marine sediment core GS10_PC15, 103 cmbsf | place: Arctic Ocean: Southern Knipovich Ridge | collected 2010
CGGCAAGGTGCGGGTCTATAAGGAGGACCCGGACGACAAGGCCCTGGAGTTCATCGGCGAGGAGCGGATCGACCACACGCCCAAGGATGAGGAACTGTCGCTGCGGATCGGCAATGCGTTCGATATCGTCGGCGAGCGCAAGCAGACGAACTACGAGGTCAACACCGGGGGCCACTGGATGAAGGAAGAGATCGAGATCAAGATCCGCAACCACAAGAAGGAAGCGGTCACAGTCCGCTGCAAGGAGCCGCTCTATCGCTGGGTGAACTGGAAGATCACAGAGAAATCGCACGAGTTCAAGAAGCTCGACTCCCGCAACATCGCATTCGACGTGAAGGTCGAGCCCGATAAGGAAGTGGTCATCACCTATACGGTCGTATACACGTGGTGAGAGCACCGAGACGCGGCCGCCCCAGGCTGCGCCACGGGCCTTTGTAAGGCAAGAAAATGAGCCGGCTGGGGAGGAGAACAAACCCCAGCCGGCCCGAGGGATCGCTCATACGTCCCTCGCTCTCTCTGGACCATTATAGGCCGCGAGCGGGCAAAACCCCGATTGGATCAATACATCATGTGGTCCCGGTACACCCCGATGGCGTACTTGAAGTCCTCGTAGTCCACGTTCGTGGATATCGAGTGATCCGAGGCGTACACGTAGGATGCCCCGCGGGTCTTCATGCCCTCGACCAGCTCGACAACCTTCCGCTTGATGAGCCCGCGGTCGCCGGTCTCCAAAACCCGCGCGTCCAAGCCCCCTATTAAGGTGAGCCTGTCGCCGTACTCCTCGGCGAACTTCAGCGCGTCGTTGCCCGCCTTGGCCTCCATCGGGTTCAGAGCGTCGAACCCCGCCGCCACCACAAGGTCAAGCGCGGGGGCCGTATAACCGCACGTGTGAAGAACAACCGTCAGGCCGAACGAGTGGTAAAAATCCACAAGCTCCTTGTAGTACGGAAAAATCAGCTCCTCCAGCACCCGCGGGCTGCAGAACAGACGCTCCTTGTAGCCCAGATCCTCGTAAACCCACATGCCGTCGGGTATGCCCGCCTCCTCGAAGTATATCCCGTAATACGTCTTCCACATGTCGGTATAGACGCGGCAGAAGTCGTGTATCCAGCCCGGGTCGGTCACCAGCGATATGTACAGATTGTAGTCGCCCAAGGCCCCCCGCATGTTCTCCCAGATGAACTGGCTGCCGAAGAACGTCCAGTAGCCCTTCTTCCTGCGCTTGGCGAGGTTCTCCGCCGCCGCCTCAACGTTTATCCGCTCGCGGTCCAGATCCATCAGGTGTGGGCGGTATTCCTTCTCCCACACTTCGCGGCTTGTCATGGCGAAGTCGATGTGCTCCGGCGTGCCGGACTTGTCCTTCCACCACTTGAACACGGCCCCGTTGCCGTTGCGGACGATCTTCCACTCGGCCGTCTCTTCGACAAGCTCGCTGACGCCGCGCTTCGCCTGCCACTCCAGGCCGGCCCCGCAATTGGCCATGTCGAAGCCGAAGTGATCCACCGTGTCAACGGCCTTGCCCTCATCGTCCGCGGGCATGCCCTGTGTGACCCACTTTCGAAGGGTATCGCTCCACGGGCTGTCGTGCAGGCCGACGCGTTCGGCCGGTTTCTTCCGCATCAGAGAATCGATTACTTCGCGTGAGCTCTGCACCGCATCGATCTCCTGAGGCCGAGTCGCGATCGGGCCTTGCCCGGATCACATCTGCATGCTGCCCTGGGCCATCTGGACGTACTGCATCCGCACCTGGTACAGGACCTGGTCGAGCAGCTTGACCTCCTCGTCGGTCAGGTTTCCCTTGGTCTTTTCCTCGAGGGCGGCCAGCGTGTCGATATGGTGCTTGGCCAGGGCAAGGTCCACGATGCGCCTCTTCGTCCTGGGATCCTCCATTCCGCCCATGGCCAGCATTGTCTGTGCGGCAAGTGAGCTGATAAGTGTGGAAAAGGTGGGCGGCGGGAGCTCCCTGGCGGCAGGGCCCTGTGGGCCCTTATCCTCCTGCTCCTTGGCCTGCTCGTCGAGCTTTTCCTTCTCGGCCTGGGCCTGGGCCTTCCAGTCGTCGTCCACTATGATTTTCGGCTTTTCCTTCTCGTCCTTCTCGTCCTTCTCGTTCTCAGCCATGGCTGGTTTCCTTCACTGGGTTCCACAAGCGCGGACCAACAGAGATAATCGCAGGCTCAGGAAAAGTCAAAGGCAAAACGCCGCGCATCAGTCTTTCTTGCCGGCAAGGGCGGCAGGCCTATGCCCCCGCAACTCGCGGCATTCGGATCTGCTGGTCCCGCAACGTCGCCTGCATGAACTCGTAGAGCAGGCGCAGTTTCAGTTCCGCGGCGCCCGGGTCGTGCCAGAGGTTATTCACCTCGCCAGGATCCTCCTGCAGGTCGAACAGCTCGCCATCAGCCCCGAAGCGGTACACTGTTATCTTGTATCGCCGGTCGACGTACGACCGCATGTGGCACTTGTGCGTGCCGTGATGGTTCTCCGTAATGCTGTAAGTCCGGGCTGCCTCGCCGCCGCACCAGGTGCCCAGTTGATTTGCACCCGTCATCACCAGCGGGACCTCCAGGCCGGCTGCCGTCAGGAACGTCGGGGCCAGATCAACGAGGTTCTGGATGGCGTCGCTGGTTTGCCCGGCCGGCACCTTGCCCGGCCAGCGGACGATGAAAGGCACGCGCAGGAGGTCCTCGTAATGGTGAATGGCCTTGGCTGTGAGCCCGTGCGCGCCGAGGAAGTGGCCGTGGTCGCTCGTAAAGACCACGAGCGTATTGCCGGCCCGCCCCAGCCGGTCGAGCGCCGCCAGGACGCGCCCGACCTGCTGGTCCAGAAAGCTGATCATGCCGTAGTAGCAAGCGATGTCCTTCTTGAGGTCTTCCTGGTCGCGCAGGTGCGAATGTGCCCCGTGGAGGCGCGTATCCGGGGCGAAGTAGCGGCGGAAGTCCGGCTTTTCCTCCTGCGTCATGGCAAAGTGCGGAGGGTTCTTGTCGTGCTCGCCCTCGGCCAAGCTGCCGGGAACCATCTCCGCCGGGTCGTACATGCTCGCCCACGGCTCGGGCACCACGTAAGGCGGGTGCGGGTCGTGGAAGCTGCACCAGATCAAGAAGGGCCTGTCCTCGGCGGCGGCCTTCTCGAGATGGGCAATTGTCCGCTCGCTCGTCCAGCGGGTGTAGTGGAATTGCTCGGGCAGGGCCCACGTGCGGCTGGCCGCCAGGCGCTGCGACTTCTGTGGATCAGACGAAGGCGGGAAAGACTGGAAGTGGTCCCGCCAGTCGGCCAGACCGTTTTCCTCCATCCAGATGGCGTAATGCTGCCCGGCGTGGGATTCGTAACCGTGCATGCGGCCGACCTCGACGTGTTCGAATCCGTACCACGGCCCGTGAAAGCCCCGCCAGAAGTCGAGGTCGCGAAGGGTCGGCTGGCATTCCAGCGACTCCATTCCCGGCTGCGACGCCAGCGGCTGAAAGTGCGCCTTGCCGACAAGCGCCGTGTAGTAGCCCGCCCGCTGGAATTCGTCGCCTACGACGGGCACATCCTCGAACAGCTTGGTCCCGAGGCTCCATGCCCCGTGCTGTGACGGCATCATTCCGGTGATGATGCTTGCCCGCGTGGGCGTGCAGGTGGGGTTGGGGCAATAGGCCCTGTCGAATCTGGCGCCCTCTCGGCAGAGGCGGTCGAGGGCGGGTGTCCGGATGCGGCCGTTCACGGCGCCGATCGTGCCGTGGTGCTGATGGTCGGAGGTTATCAGCAGAATGTCGGGCGGCTTGGAGGGCATTCAGTAGTCCCTGCGCCCCCGCAGGATGCCGCGGCAAAGCGTCGCGCGTCAGCGGCTTTTCTTGCCGGCAAGGGCGGCGGCAACCAGGCCCACGAACATCGGCTGCGGACGCAGCGGGCGGCTGGTCAGCTCCGGGTGGAACTGCGCCGCTATGAAGTACGGGTGCACGCTCCGCGGCAGCTCGAGGATCTGCATGATCGGCTGCTCGCCGTACCTGCCGGAGAAGATCATCCCGCCGGCCTGAAGCTGCTCGACGTACTTGGGGTCGGCCTCATAGCGGTGGCGGAATCGCTGGCGGATGTTCTCGGCGCCGCCGAACAGCTCTGCCGCCAGCGTGCCCGGCTCGATGGTCACGTCCTGCCCGCCGAGGCGCATGTTGCCGCCGAGTCCCTCGATCTTCTTCTGCTCGGGCAGGATGTCGATGACGGCCTGCTCGCAGTCCGGATTAATCTCGCTGCTGTCCGCCCCCGCCATGCCGCAGACGTTCCGTGCGTACTCCACCACCGCCATCTGAAAGCCCAGGCATATCCCAAGGTAAGGCAGGCGGTTTTCGCGGGCGTATTTTATGCAGGCGATCTTGCCGGCCGTCCCCCGAACGCCGAACCCGCCCGGAACGATTATCCCGTCAACATCCTCAAGCTCCCCCGCGACGTTCTGGTCGCTCACATCCGTGGTGTCGATCCACTTGACCTTGACGGCGGCGTCTTCGGCCACGCCCACGTGCTCCAGCGACTTGAGAATGCTCGCGTAGCTGTCGCGCAGGGCAGTGTACTTGCCCGTTATGCCGATGGTGACGTGATGGGCGGGATCGGTCAGGCGGCTGGTGAAGCCGCGCCAGTCCTGGGCGGCCCGGGCGTCAGAGGCTGAATTCACAAGCGAGCCCAGATTCAGCAGCTGTACCACCTCGCTGTCGAGGCCCTTCTCGCGCATCGCCTCCGGCAGCATGTAGATGCTGGGCAGGTCGTGCATGGAGAACACCCGCTGCATCGGCACGTTGGTGTAGATGGATATTTTCTGCCGGACCTTGTCGGTGACGGGGGATTCTGCCCGGCAGGCGATTATGTCCGGATGCACGCCGAACTCCATCAGGCGCTTGATGCCCAGTTGGGCGGCCTTGGATTTCTGCTCGCCCAGCGTCGGCGGGCTCAGCACGTAGGTCATCGCCACCATCAGCACCGAACGCTCGCCCTCCTCATATGCCAGCTCGCGCAGGGCCTCTATGTAGAACGCGTTCTCAATGTCGCCGACGGTCCCGCCGACCTCCACGAACACCACGTCGGCCTTGCTCTGGACGGCGAGCTCGCGCAAACGCAGCTTCACCTCGCCGGTCACGTGCGGGATCATCTGCACGTCCCGCCCCAGGTAGGTGCCCTTGCGCTCCTTGTCGAGCACGGCCCTGAATATCTGCCCGCTCGTCACGAAGTTCGCCCTGGTCAGGTCCTGGTCGAGCATCCGCTCGTACGTGCCGAGGTCCATGTCCGTCTCCATGCCGTCGTCAAGGACGAACACCTCGCCATGGCGGAACGGATTCAGCGTGCCGGAATCGATGTTCAGATACCCCTCCAGCTTGATAGGCGTGACGCACAGGCCCTTGTCCTTCAGCAGCTTCGCCAGCGAGGAAGAGAATATCCCCTTGCCCAGCCCGCTCATCACGGTCCCGAAGACGGCTACGTATTTGGCCTGGCCGAGCTTGTAACCTTCCGGCAGAGGTGTGTAAAACTCCGTTTCGTCCGTGCGATCCTTAACCGATCGCAGAAGGTCCATGGTTTCACTCATGGACTCGCACTTTAGCAACTTTGTCGCGCGATAGCAAGCGTTACAATTCGGATGAAGATGCGATCTTTCGCGGCAACCCCCGCCCCGCCCGGCGGCACCCGGGAAAACCCAGCGGGCAAGGGCGGCCATAAGACCGTACAATACCGGGCAAAGACCACACCGAGGAGATCGAGATGAGAGCCACTATTGGATTTGCATCTGCTGCATCGTGTTTACTTTTTCTGGGATGCGCGGCCCTGCCGGCTGCCCAGGGCGGACGGAAGACCCCCATCGAGCCGGTCCCCTTCAAGCAAGTTCGAATCACCGGCGGATTCTGGGATGCACGCATCGAGACAAACGCCAAGAGCACGCTTCCCCACGTGCTGGAGCAATGCCGCAAGACCGGACGGCTTGACAATTTCGAGATCGCAGCCGGCAAGAAGGAAGGCAAGCACGAGGGATATTTCTTCAACGATTCCGACGTCTACAAGATCATCGAAGGCGCCGCCTACGCCCTGCACAACCGCAAGGACGAGAAGCTCGAAAAGTTCTGCGATGAGTTCATCGATACCCTTGCCGCCGCCCAGCGGAAGGACGGGTTCCTCAACACGCACTTCCAGCTCAAGGAGAAGCCCGAACGCCGATGGCGGAATATCCAGAATATGCACCAACTGTACTGTGCGGGTCACATGTTCGAAGCCGCCGTCGCATACTACGATGTCACGCAGAAGCGCAAGTTCCTGGATGTCGCCATCCGCCTGGCCGATCTGATCGATTCGGTCTTCGGGCCGGGCAAGATGCTCGATCCGCCCGGGCACCAGGAGATCGCGATCGGGCTGGTCAAGCTGTATCGCGTCACCGGCAAGAAAAAGTACCTGGACCTGGCGCGTTTCTTCCTCGAACAGCGGGGCAACCCCAACCGCAAGCACATCGGCAACTGGTACCACCAGGACCACGTCCCGCTGGTGGAGCAGACCGAGGCGGTCGGCCATGCGGTACGTGCGGTTTACGGCTACTGCGGGATGGCCGACGTGGCGATGTTCACAGGCGACAAGCGGTACGTCGCCGCCCTGGACCGCCTCTGGGAGAACGTCGTCACGAAGAAGATGTCGCTGACCGGGGGCATCGGCGGGGGGCTGTGGGAGGCGTTCGACAGGGAGTATTTCCTGCCCAATACGAGCGTCTACAACGAGACGTGCGGTGCGATGGCCAATACGTTCTGGAACCATCGGATGTTCCTGCTGCACGGCGGCGGCAAGTACCTGGACGTCCTTGAGCGTACGCTCTACAACGGCGCCCTGACGGGGATATCGCTGGCCGGCGACGGGTTCTTCTATCCCAACCAACTCGAGAACCGCGGCGGCAATCGCCAGCCCTGGTTCAAGTGCGCGTGCTGCCCGAGCAACGCGGCGAGGTTCTTCTCATCCGTTTCCAAGTACCTGTACGCCACGCGCGGCCAAACCCTCATGGTCAACCTGTATGCCCAGAGCACCGCCGACGTGAAGCTGGCCGGGCAGGTGGTGAAAGTTCGCCAGGAGACCGATTATCCGTGGTCCGGCAAGGTCCGCCTCCGCGTCAATCCCGCCAAGGCTGGGAGCTTCTCGGTGGCGATGCGCATTCCCGGATGGGCGATGAACCGCCCCGTCCCCGGCGACCTGTATCGCTACCAGAATGCGGACAAGACCTCACCCACGCTGAAGGTCAACTCCAAGCCGGTCAAGCTCGAGCTGACCGACGGCTTCGCGGTGATCCGGCGATCGTGGAAGAAAGGAGACGTCGTCGATCTGCTCCTGCCCATGCCCGTCCGCCGCGTGTTGGCCAACAAGGCGCTGCTGGACAACGTCGGCCTTGTCGCCCTGGAACGCGGGCCGATCGTCTACTGCGTCGAGGGGATAGACGTCGGCAAGAAGACCGAGATCCTCAACCTGCGCATCGACAAGGACGCCGCCTTCAAGGCCGAACACAGGAAGGACTTACTCGGCGGCGTGACGGTCATCACCGGCCAGGCCATGGAAGTGACCCGCGGCGGCGACAAGGTCGCCGTCGTCGAGAAGAAAATCCCTCTGGTTGCGGTCCCGTACTATGCCCGGGCCAACCGCGACGTCACCTCCATGGTGGTCTGGATGCTGGAGGACAAGGCCCGCGCCATCCTTCCGCCGACGCCCACCATCGCCTCGACCAGCCGCGTGACGGCCTCGGCCGGAAATGCCCGCTTCAGCGCCCTCAGCGACCAGATAACCCCCGCGCGGTCGGGCGACGCGTCGCGCGGCGTCTTCGACTGGCGCAAGCGGGGCACGGCCGAATGGGTGCAGTACGATTTCAAGAAGGCTGAAGAAGTTTCGGCCGTCGAGGTGTACTGGTACACGCGATTCGGCACGGGCACGAAGCTGCCCGAATCGTGGAAGCTGCTGTATCGCGACGGCAAGGAGTTCAAACCCGTCGCAAACAAGGACCCGTACGGCGTGAAGGCCGACCGGTTCAACCGCGTCACGTTCAAACCGGTCACGACCGACGCCCTCAGGATCGAAGTGAAGCTCCAGGACAAGTACGTCGAGACGTACATGGCCGGGAAGGACGAGAAGCCCAAGAAGATGTCCGGCGCGATACTGGAATGGCGAGTGGAATAGCCGCCGGCAGCGGGCACCTGCCACCTACGACCCATCAGCCGCCTTCGCCCGGATGTCGTGCGCGTAGAGGTTCTTGCCCTCGCGCAGGTAAAGGCGCCCGGCGCAGATGACCGGGTGGGCCAGATAGATGTTTATCTTCCTCTTGCCGGGCATGTCGAACTGGCTGACCACCTTCACCCCACCGGCAGTGACTTCCATCAGGTACATCGGCCCCTTGTGGTTCAGGCCGTAGAGCATGCCGTCGGCGTAGAGGATCGATATCTTTCCCACCACGTCGTTGGTGCCGATTGTCTTGCCGGTCAGGAAATCGACGCAGTAAAAGCCCTTGCCGCCCACCCGGCAGCCGGAGCCGTAAATGCGGCTGCCGATGCGTATCACGCCGCCGTGACAATTGTCGAACTTGCGCATGTGCCACACCTTGGTAACGCCCGATGAGTCCGGATTGATCCGCAGCAGCGTCCCCCCGGTGGAATGGCCGCAGGCAACAAACACGTGGCCCTCGTGGTAAACCGGCGGCGTGGCGTGCTGCGGGAAGCCCATCGGGTATGGGTGGGTCCACAGGAGCTTGCCGGTCTTCACGTCGACGCTGATCACCGACTTGGCGGTCATCGTGATCATCTGCCGGACGCCCTTGTGCGTTGCAATCACGGGGGTGCAGTATGCGGCCGGGTCGGTCAATCCCGTTGTGGTCCATATCGTCTTGCCGGTTTTCTTGTCGAGCGCCGCGGCGAGCGCCTTCTTGCCGCCGGGCAGGCAGAGGACCTTGTCGCCCTCGACGATGAGGTTCTCGGCCAGGGCCCAGACCCCGAACCTGGCCTTGAAGCGTTTTTTCAAATCCACTGCCCAGATCTCTTTGCCGTCCTTGGCGCGGTAGGCCGCCACCCGCCCGGCTGGGTTCATATGGTACAGGACACCGTCCACGTAGGTTGGCGTGGTGCGCGAGCCCGGGGAAGACCCTCGCCAACTCTTGCCGTTGGGCGTCTTCCAAAGTAACTTCCCACCGAGCCCCAGCGCGAAGAGCATTTCCCGGTCATCGAAGTCACCCGCGGAGAAGATCTTTCCTTCGGCGATGGAAACGCCCGAGAACCCCTTGCCGCAGTCAGAGTATTTCCAGATCAGGGGGGGGCCATCTTTCGGCCATTTCTTCAGGAGACCTGTTTCCAACGAGATGCTGTCGCGCCGCGGCCCGCGGAATTCGGGCCAGTAAGGCTGTTTGGCTTTCTCTTCCGCATTAACCGGCAGACAAACCGCCAGCACGCATGCAACCGTTACCATCGCAAGGACACGCCGCAGCATTCCTGACTCCTTTGCCATTCGCACAGCCGACCGCAACCCGGGCCATCAGTATATGGCCGCAGTCGCCGACGCTCAATAGCTATGGCGACGGAGCGAGCCGCAGAGACCGCAGTGATTCTAAGATTTTGTCGGGACCACTGTCCGCAGGTCATCTCTTGTCGGGCAGGGAGGCACCAGCTCGTTTAGCGTCGGTTCGCAACGTTTAGCGGGCGATCGAAATGTTTAGCGGCGGTTCGTAATGTTTAGCGGGCGATCGTTAGATCGCTGCGTGTCGTTAAACCGCGCGTCCCGTTAGGGCCGCCATGTGCCCTGCCTTATTGTCCTTGACTTCCCTGTCGCCTGGTCATAGCTTGTCGTGCCAGACAAGGAGGTCGCACAGGCACAGCCTACGTTCGCGGTGGATGGAGCCTTTCGAGAAACATTGATTGCAAGCAAAGGAGAATCGCTATGTTGAATCGTCCCACCAGGTCCGCTCTGGTTGTACTGTCGCTGATGGTGGTCGCCATGATGGTTGCAGGCGGCTGCGCGCCGCACTTGCACAAGACCCCGGCGCTGCTGCTGGAGCTGCCTGACTTCTGCAACACCCCGGACGGCGCTACGCTGGCGCCCAACGGGGACGTCCTCCTGTCGGTGCCGAACTTCAACAACAAGCTGCTGGAAGAGGACAAGCAGGCGCCGGCCGTCATGATGAAAATCAGCCCCGACAACAAGATCTCGGTCTTCTACAAGTACACCAAGGCCCTGCATCCGGACACAAAGAAGGTCGGGCCGATGGGCCTTGACTTCGGCCCGGACGGCAACCTGTACGTAGCCGACAACCAGCTCTTCCACGACCCGGAGCACAAGTCGCGCCTGCTGCGGATCAACATGAAGGGTGGCAAGCCCGTAAGCTGCGACGTGGTCGTCGAGGGGTTCATCGTCTCGAACGCCGTGATCTGGCGCGGCGACACCGTGTACGTCAGCGAAACCTTTCTCGACAACAAGCCCAAGCCGATGCCCAGCGGGATCTACGCCTTCAAGATTTCGGAGCTCAAGGCCGACAAGCCCGTGAAGCTCAAGCCCTGGACCAAGGACAAGCCCGACCCGCACCTGATCGCCACGTTCTATACCAGCGGCAAGATCGGATTCGGGGCAGACGGACTGACCTTCGACTCCGAGGGCAACCTCTACTGCGGAATCTTCGAGGACGGCGTGATCTACAAGATGACGTTCGACAAGGCCGGCAAGGTCACCTCGAACAAGGTCTGGGCCAAGGCGCCACACATGAAGTGCTGCGACGGCATCTTCTATAACGCGCCGGACAACAAGATCTACGTAGCCGACATGATCCTCAACGCCGTGCAGGTGGTGGATATGTCGGGGAACATAACCACCGTATCGAGCAACGGCAACACGGACGGCCGGAACGGCCTGATCGATCAGCCGTGCGAGGTTATTATCCGCGGCAAGGACCTGATCGTCGTGAACATGGACATGCCGTTTCCGGGCATTGTCAACACGGACTTCGACAAGCCGTGGACGCTGTCGGTAATCAAGCTCGACGAGCCCAAGAGTAAGTAGGGTGACTGGTCGGACGCTTGCTGTAAGATGAGCAACCCTAGACGGTTACGTTAACCGAAAGGAGCAGTTGCAATGAGTAGATCGTGTCTCTGGAACATCGCGTTGGTTATCGGTATTGTCGCGGCGTCAACGGCGGCGGCCGAGCCTATGGGCAAACCCGACAAGGACGGCTTTATCTCGCTGTTCAACGGCAAGGACCTGACCGGATGGGTCGGGGCAACGAAGGGTTACGGCGCCGAAGACGGCGTGATGTTCTGCAAGAGCGGTGGGAATCTCTTCACCGAAAAAGAGTACGGCGACTTCATTCTGAAGTTCGATTTCAAGTTTCCGGTCGGGGCCAACAACGGGCTGGCCATTCGCTCGCCGCTGAAGGGCAACCCCGCCTACGTGGGCATGGAGCTGCAGATCCTGGACAACACCGCCCAGAAGTGGGCCAAGCTCCGCCCGGTGCAGTACCACGGCAGCATCTACGACGTGGTAGCCGCCAAGCGCGGGCATCTCAAGCCCGCCGGCCAGTGGAACTCGCAGGAGGTGCGGGCGATCGGGCCTAAGATCACCGTCATCCTCAACGGGGCGACCATCGTGGACGCCGACCTCGACGAGGTCTGCAAGACGGCCGATCCGAAGCTCATCGCCAAGCACCCCGGCCTGAAGCGCAAAAAGGGACACATCGGCTGGCTCGGGCACGGTGCGCGCGTGGAGTTCCGCAACATTCGCATCAAGCCCGTCTCGTCCGCAACCGCAACCGCCGGCGGTAAGCTCAACACGCCGCCGGAAGGCTTTGTCGCACTGTTCAACGGCAAGGACATCACCGGCTGGAAGGGCCTGGTGGGCAACCCGAAAACCCGGGCAGCCATGAGCAAGGACAAGCTGGCGGCCGAGCAGGCCAAGGCCGACGAACGCGCCAGGAAGCACTGGAAGGCGATAGACGGCGTGCTGGTCTTCGACGGCAAGGGCAAGGCGCTGTGCACGGCCAAGGACTACGGCGACTTCGAGATGTACGTGGACTGGAAGATCCACAAGGGCGGCGACAGCGGGATTTACCTTCGCGGCTCGCCTCAGGTGCAGATATGGGACCGGCCGGAAGGCTCGGGCGGCCTGTACAACAACAAGAAGAACCCTCGCAAGCCGCTGCTGTGCGGTGACAACCCGGCGGGGCAGTGGAATACGTTCCGCATCAAGATGGTCGGTGAGCGTGTGTGGGTGTGGGTCAACGGGAAACTGGCCGTCGACAACACGGTGCTGGAGAACTACTGGGAGCGCAACAAGCCCATCTACCCAACGGGCCAGATTGAGCTGCAGAACCACGGATCGACGCTCTGGTTCCGCAACATCTACATCCGCGAGATCCCCGGCAAGTAACGCCGGCGCCGAAGCAGCACGCAGGATCTAACCACAACCGACACGCTCAACCCGGGATGAAAGGAAAATCGCCATGAAGATCACGCGCCCAATCATTCTGCTGATGTGTATCGCCGCCGTCGTCGCCCTTGCGGGCCGGGGGGGCACAGCCGAGGCAGCCGAGGCCAAGAAGCTCAGCGTCCTGCTCATCGACGGGCAGCACAGGCACAACTGGAAGGGCACCACGCCCGGGCTTAAGGAAATGCTCGTCAAGAGCGGCAGGTTCACCGTGGAGGTGCTCACCAGCCCGCCAAAGAAGTCGCCCAAGGAGGCGTGGGCCAAGTTCAAGCCCGACTTCACGAAGTGCGACGTGGTCTTCATCAACTACAGCGGCGACCCCTGGCCGGATGAGGTCAACAAGGCCTTCGAGAAGTACATGAGCGCGGGCGGCGGGCTTGTCATCTACCATTTCGCCAACAGCGCCTTCCCCAAATGGGACGAGTGGAACAAGATGAACGCGTTGGGCTGGCGCAAGAACAACTTCGGCGACCGCGTGTGCATGGACGATGCGGGCAAGATCGTGCGCACTGCCAAGGGCGAGGGCCCCGGCGCCGGTCACGGCCCGCAGTGGGCCTTCGAGATGGTCAACCGCGCGCCCGAGCATCCGGTGATGAAGGGCATGCCCGCCAAATGGACGCACGCCAAGGATGAGCTGTACCATGGCCAGCGAGGACCGGCCAAGAACATAACGTTCCTGGCCACCGCATACGCCGAGAAGAAGCGTGGCGGCACGGGGATGCACGAGCCGATGATTTTCACCGTCTCATACGGCAAGGGGCGGGTGTTTGTGAACCTGCTGGGTCACGACGCCGAGCAGAACAAGCACATCGGCTTCAAGACGCTGACGGTCCGCGGGACCGAATGGGCCGCCACCGGCAAGGTAACCCTGCCGGTTCCCAAGGAAATGGGCGGGTCGGCAGCAGCGCCCGCCGCCGGAACGGTCACGCTGCCAAAGGGCAAGGCCCTTGAGGGCTTTCGCGGCGACACGGCCGCCTGGCAGAACGTGGGCGAGGTATCCGTGCCGGCCGGCAACCCCAAGGCGCTGGTCTCCAAGCCGGGCAGCGGCATACTCGTCAACGGGCCCAAAGGCCGAACTCGCAACATGGCAACGAAGATGGAGCACGCGGACGTGGAGGCGCACATCGAGTTCGTGGTGCCGAAGGGCTCGAACTCGGGCGTCTACTTCATGGGCCGCTACGAGATCCAGGTGCTCGACAGTTGGGGCGTCGAGAAGCTCAAGCACGGCGACTGCGGGGGCATCTACCAGCGATGGGCCAAGGGCAAGGGCTTCGAGGGCCATCCGCCCCGCGTCAACGCGTCGAAGAAGCCCGGCGAGTGGCAGACATTCGACGTGATCTTCCGGGCCCCGCGGTTCGACAAGTCCGGCAAGAAAACCGCCAAGGCCAAGTTCGTGAAGGTGGTCCACAACGGCAAGGTGGTGCACGAGAACGTGGAGGTGAGCGGCCCGACGCGGGCAGCGATGTTCGGCGATGAGAAGCCCACCGGCCCGATGATGTTCCAGGGCGACCACGGACCGGTGGCCTATCGCAACATCCGCATCAAGCACGTCAAGCTCGGCGAGGACAAGTAGACCAGGCGCATCACGCAGGTAACAAGAATGGTGACACGCCGATGCGCTTCATCTTGAGTCTTGTCGTAATGGTGACGGCCGCAGCGCCTGCGCGCGCCGCAAAGCAGTACAAGGCCGACGTCTGCGTCTACGGGGGGACGGCGTCGGGGATGATGGCGGCTGTCGCCGCCGCGAAAGCCGGTAAGTCGGTCGTGGTGGTCGAGCCGTCGCGGTGGCTGGGTGGGATCGTCGGCGGAGGCATTCGCGTGATGCGCGACTGCGCTTACCCTCGCGATATCGGCGGGCTGACCCGGATGATGATGGCGGCCGATCGCAAGATCGGCGGCGGCGGGCAGGACCGCCAGTATGCCTTCCGCGACTGCTTCAAGGGGCTCGCCAAGGAGCACGGGATCACCGTGATCTACGAGCACCGCCTCGGCACGGTCGACAAGCAAGACAATCGCATCACGGCCGTACACCTGGACCACGCCCCGCCGGACAAGGACGGCTGTCCCGCGCCCAAGGCGACGGCCGCGGGTGCCGCCACCGTCCGCGCAAAGATCTTCATCGACGCCAGCTACGAAGGCGACCTGATGGCCGGGGCAAAGGTGTCGTACGTGGTGGCCCGCGAGTCGAGAGCCAGGTACGGCGAATCGCTTGGGGGCGTGCGGAACCTGCGGGTGTTCAACATCAGCCCGTACGTCAAGGCCGGCGACCCTGCCAGCGGGCTTCTGCCGATGATCGACCGCGATCCGATCGGCAAGATGGGTTCGGCATCGAGGCACATCATCGCGTACAACTTCCGCTTCCAGTGGACCGGCAGCGGGGCATCCGTCGGCGAGCCGGACCACTACGACGAGGCCCGCTATGCCCTCGTCCGGCGCGCGCTGAAGGTCAACCGCAGGTTTATCTCGTGGCCTCACCAGAACTACGACCGCAGAAGCATGATCTCCGGCGGCATTCCCGGTCGGCAGTCGGACTACCCCGACGCCGGCTGGCCCCAGCGGGCGAAAATCTGGCGCGAGTGGGTCGATCACGTAAAGATCATGCACAAGCTCACCGGCTCCACGCGGAAGCTCAAGAAGGGCGAGTACCCCGGCTCAGGCGACTTCCCCAATCAACTGTACGTGCGAATGGCACGGCGCATGGTCGGGCGGTACGTCGTGACGCAGCACGACCTGATGTGCCAGACGCGGATCGACGACCCCATCGGCCTGGCGTACTACAAGGTCGACATCTACCCATGCCGCCTGGTCGCCACGCCCGACGGAAAGGTCGCCTCAGAGGGCGAGGCGTTTATCATGGTCTCGCCCGGGCCATACCCCATTGCCTACCGCTCCCTGACGCCAAAGAAAGCCGAATGCGGAAACCTGCTCGTGCCCGTGTGCATCTCGGCATCGCACGTGGCGCTGTCGTCCATCCGCATGGAGCCGAGCTACATGATAATGGGCGAGTCGGCCGGCATCGCGGCCGTGAGGGCCATCGACGAAGACAAGTGCGTGCAGGACATTTCCCCGCCCGCCTACCGCAAGGCCCTGCTCGCAGCCGGGCAGGTGCTGGAGTGGGACGGCACGGGCTACAACAACGGAAAGAAGGGTTGGTGGACCGACCACCCCCAGGACTACAAGAAGCGCCCACCAGCGACGATCTTCAAGGGCCGGCGCGCGGGCGAGGCCAAAGCGCAGGACGGCGGCGGCCGAGCTGCGTGGCTCCGGCGCTTCTGGGAGAGCTGCGACACCGACCGCGACGGCAAGGTCTCGCGCGGCGAGTGGGACAAAGGCAAGAAAGGCTGGGGGTGGCTCTTCCCGATCATCGACACGAACAAGGACAGTCAGATCGATCCGAAGGAATACGCCGCCTTCCAGGACTACAAGGCCCGCAACCCCAACTGGGCAAAGCAGCGCCCCAAGGAGAAGTGAAGCAATAACTAAGGTGTCTGTGGGCCTGCTGAAAAAGTCGATATACTTGTTACGATGAATATCCTTGGGGTCTCGGCGTTTTACCACGACAGCGCCGCATGCCTGGTGCGTGACGGCGAGCTCGTCGCGGCTGCCCAGGAGGAACGGTTCAGCCGCAAGAAGCACGACCACCGCTTCCCGCAAAGCGCGACAGACTACTGCCTGACTGAGGGCGGCATCTCGCCGGGCGATCTGGACTTCGTCGCGTTCTACGACAAGCCCTTGCTGAAGTTCGAGCGCCTGCTGGAGACGTACTTGGCCTACGCCCCGGTGGGTTTGCGGTCGTTCTGCGTGGCCATACCGTCATGGCTTCGCCACAAGCTCCACATGCCGCGCGTAATCGACAAGGCCCTCCGCCGCCGCTACAAGGGCCGGTACATCTTCCCAGAGCATCACGAGTCTCACGCGGCCAGCGCGTTCTTCCCGTCGCCGTTCGAGACCGCCGCCATCCTCACGATGGACGGCGTGGGCGAGTGGGCCACCGGCGCCTGGGGCGTGGGGCGCGGCAACCGGATCGACCTGAGTCACGAGCTGCGGTTCCCGCACAGCCTGGGCTTGCTGTACTCGGCGTTCACGTACTTCACGGGCTTCAGGGTTAACTCCGGCGAGTACAAGCTTATGGGCCTGGCCCCCTACGGCGAGCCGCGCTACGAGAAGCTCATCCTGGAGCGACTGATCGACCTGAAGGAGGACGGCTCGTTCCGCCTGGACATGTCGTACTTCAACTACTGCCAAGGCCTGACGATGACCAGCCGCAAGTTCGAGCGGCTTTTCGGCGGGCCGCCGCGAAGACCCGAGACTCCGCTGACGCAGCGTGAGATGGACCTGGCCGCCTCGATCCAAGCGGTCACCGAGCAGATCGTGCTCCGCATTGTCCGCCACGTCCTGCGCGAAACGGGGATGCGGAACCTCGTGCTGGCCGGCGGCGTTGCACTGAACTGCGTGGCGAACGGGCGAATCCTGCGCGAGTCGGGCGCGGACGGCCTGTGGATCCAGCCCGGCGCGGGCGACGCCGGCGCCGCCCTGGGGGCGGCCCTGTTCGTCTGGCACCAACTGCTCGACAACCCGCGGGAGGCCGACGGCGTCCACGACCGCCAGAAGGGGTCATTGCTCGGCCCGGCGTTCACGGGCCGGCAAGTCCGCGAGGTGCTCGACGGCATCGGCGCGAAGTACCACGAGTATGACGACGAGAACGCCCTGCTGGACGTTGTGGCCGACCACATCGCCGATGGCAAGGTGGTGGGCTACGTGCAGGGGCGAATGGAGTTCGGGCCGCGGGCGCTGGGGGCGCGGTCGATCCTGGGCGACCCGCGTTCGCCCCGGATGCAGTCGATCATGAACCGCAAGATCAAGTTTCGCGAATCGTTCCGCCCGTTCGCGCCCAGCGTGCTTCGCGAAGACGCCGCCGAGTACTTCCAGATGCCCCCCGGCCAGGACAGCCCCTACATGCTCCTGGTTGCGGGCGTGCAGCCCGGCAAGCGGCTGGCGGCGAAGGAGCAGCCCGCGGACCTGGCGGGCGTGGACCGGCTTCTGAAGACTGTCCGCAGCGAGATCCCGGCCGTGACGCACGTGGACTACTCCGCCCGCGTGCAGACCGTGGACGGCGAGCGCCACGGCCGCTACTACCGGCTCATCCACCGGTTCCGCCAGAAGACCGGATGCCCGCTCGTGGTCAACACGAGCTTCAACGTTCGCGGCGAGCCGATCGTCTGTACACCCGAGCACGCATACCGGTGCTTCATGGCCACCAACATGGACGTGCTCGTCCTTGAGGATTGCGTGCTCTACAAGCACGAGCAGCCTGAGGCCACGGAGCACGACGTGGACAGCTACCTGGCCCGATTCGACCTGGATTAACGCAATGGCGATAATCGAGATAAACTGGAAGCCGGACCGGCGACACCTGCGAGAATTCGGATGCGCCGCTGCGATCGCCTTCGCCGCGATCGGAGCATGGATCTTCTTCAGGCACAGCCTGCCGGTCATCCGGATGAATGCCCGGGCGGCCCACGTGGCGGCATATGTCTTCTGGGCCGCGGCGGCCGCTTGCGGCGTGCTGGCCGCGGCTGCGCCGCCGGCCCTGCGCCCGCTTTACATTGGACTTACCCTCGCCGGTTTGCCGATTGGCTGGGTGGTGTCGCACGTGGTGCTGGCCGCAGTGTTTTACCTGGTTCTGACGCCCATCGGTTTGGTGATGCGGCTGATGGGGCGGGACCCGCTGCAGCGCAGGCGCAAGGACGAGGCCGACACCTACTGGGTCCGGCGCGAGCCGCCGGCGGATGCCAAACGCTACTTCCGACAGTTCTGAGCAGTAAAGGAACAAGCCCGTGGGCGAGAAATCGAACGAGACCGAAGAATTCCGCCGCGAGGCCGCCCGCCGCCGGCCGGGACTCCTGCGAGAGTTCTGGGACTTCCTCAAGCACAATAAAAAATGGTGGCTCCTGCCGATCCTCATCTCCCTGCTGATTCTCGCCCTCTTGGTCATCCTGGCCGGAACGCCGCTGGCGCCGCTTATCTACCCCCTCTGACTACGTCTCGGCCGGGCGTCCGGGCGGGTATTCTCGCCCGGCCCCCCTCAATTGTTGATTCGTGGCGAATCTAAGGCATAATAGAGTGTGCTTACGTGGGCTATGTCGCGCCACCAGTCGATGGGCCGGTGCGGCATCCCTGATGGGGAGTAACATCATGAGAATAACAAGGTCTGCGGCAGCCGCCGGCTGCGTTGTTGCGATTCTTGCGGGGATCGCCATCGCCGACCCCAAGAGCGATTATGAGTTGCTCTTCGGCGAGGACGCCAGGAAGGTCCAGGCCACAGCGGACACCAGGGACGACGCGCAGCTGGCCGCTAAGGTCCTGATCGCCGCAAAGATGACCACCGATGCCCCGAAGTCTCAGATCTATTTTTACCAGAAGGCCTACGAGCTCGGGATCAAGAACACCACCGGTCACGACAGCGCGATCGAGGCTTTGAATCTCCTGGAAAAGGCCGTGCCCGAAAGGCGCCTGGAGTGGCGCATGAAGAGGCTGAGCCTGTTGGAGAAAGCCTACCTGGAGGCCCGCGGGGCGGGCAGGCAAACCGCCGCCAAGGCATACCTGGACATGCTCTTGTATGTTGCGGATGCCGCTACCGCCGCCAGCAAGAGTAAGGAGGCCTGGGACCTGTATCGCAAGGCATATCCGATAGCGACGTACGTAAGGTCTCCTCGGGCGGGCGAAATCTCAAAGAAGATAAAGGAGATGAACGAGTTGGCCACTGCCACGACAAAAAGGCAGGAGATGCTCAAATCGCTGATGAGCAAGCTGGCCACAAATCCCCAGGACATGAAGGCCCGCACCGAACTGATACTGTTCTGCATTGCGGAGCTTGACGAGCCGCCCAAGGCTATCTCGCTCCTGACCAAGGGCGTGGATGAAAAGCTCGCCGCACGGGTAATGCTGGCTGCGAAGAAGGTAAACGAAGTGCCGCTGGAGGCCTGCCTGGAGATGGGAAGCTGGTACTACGATACTCTTCTTGGAAACGTCTCCGTTATCGCCAAGGCGGCGCTTCTGAGGAAGGCGGCCGCGTATTACCAGCGGTTCCTGTCCCTTTACACCAAGCAGGACGCAAAGCGGCTGAACGCGAGTCTGGCCCTGGCGGAGATAAGAAAGGACTTGGCAAAACTCGGCACGGCGAGCGCTTCGACCACGCCGACCGACCCAAGACTCCTCAATCTCGACCTCGGCAACGCCATGACGATGAAGCTCATCCGGATTCCGGCCGGGTCGTTCATCATGGGCAGCCCAGACACGGAAAAAGACCGCGAGGACGACGAGGGCCCACAGCACAAGGTCAAGATCAGCAAGCCGTTCCACATGGGCGTGACGGAGGTGACGGTGGCCCAGTTCGGCGCATTCGTCGCAGCTGCCGGCTACAAGACGCTCGCCGAACAGGAAGGCTCGTCGTGGGCCTACGAGAAGGGGGCTTGGAAGAAGACCCCAGGCGTCACCTGGCGCAAACCCGGATTTGAGCAGACGCCGGCACATCCGGTGGTCTGCGTCAATTGGTCCGATGCCGCCGCATTCTGCACATGGCTTGGCAAGAAGACCGGCCGCAGCGTCCGCCTGCCGACCGAGGCCGAGTGGGAGTATGCCTGCCGCGCCGGAACCAAGACCCGGTTCTACTTCGGCAAGGCCGAGTACACCTTGGGCAAATACGCCTGGTACACGTATAACAGCGTGGGGAAGACTCATCCGGTCGGCCAGAAGGAGGCGAACGCGTGGGGCCTGTACGACATGCACGGGAATGTGTGGGAGTCATGCCTGGACTATTACAGCAGCAGGTATTACGCAAAAGCCGAGAAGACCGACCCCAAGGGGCCTCGATACGGCACGTACCACGTGGTGCGCAGCGGCGCCTGGACCAGCACTCCCACGCAGGTCGACTCGGCGAATCGCCAAAACCATCGCCGCCGCGAGAGCCACAGCAACAGGGGGTTCCGTGTGGTGGTTGTTCCCAAGCAGGCGGCCGCGCCGGCGAAGTCGCGCGGGTTGCGCAGGTCGCGTGAGAAATGATCCCACCAACCGTGACAACTGTTTTCAGCAGACAACGCAGGAGCAGGCCAATGAGCCGAACAGTCACGTTCGCGCTGACGGCAATGCTCGTGGTCAGTCTGTCCGCAAGCCGGACCCTTGCCGACCCCGAGGGCGATTACGAGATGCTCTTCGGCGAAGAGGCTGGGAAGGTCGCGGCGACGACGAGCGCCAAGGATGACGCGGAGCTGGCTGCAAAGGTCCTGACCGCCGCGAAGATGGCCACCGACGCCCCCAAGGCTCAGGTCTATTTCTACCAGAAGGCGTACGAGCTTGGGATCAAGGATGTCAGCGGGCGCGCCATCGCAGTTGAGGCCCTGAATCTCCTGGAAAAAGCCGTGCCCGAAAGACGCCTGGAGTGGCAGGCCAAGCGGCTGAGCCTGTTGGAGGCAGCCTACCAGAAGGCTCGCGGGGCCGACAGAAAACCCGCCGCCGAGGCATACCTCGGCATGCTCTTGTCTGTTGCGGAGTCGGCGGACGCCGCGGGCAAGAGCAAGGAGGCGTGGGATCTGTATCGCAAGGCTCACCCGGTGGCGATGTATGTAAGGTCTCCTCATGTGGCCGAGATCGTCAAGAAGATCAAGGAGATGAACGAGGTGGCGGTTGCTGTCAAAAGGAGGCAGGAGAAGCTGAAGTCTCTGATGAACAAGCTGGCCGCAGATCCGAGGGACATGGAGGCCCGCGCGGAGCTGATACTGTTCTGCGTTGCGGAGCTTGACGAGCCGCACAAGGCCGCCTCGCTGCTGACCAAGGGCGTGGATGAGAAGCTCGCCGCACTGGTCACGCTGGCTACGAAGAAGGCCGAGGACGTCCCGCTGGAATCCTGCCTGGAACTGGGCAACTGGTACTACGAAACCCTTCCGGGAAAGGCCTCGGCCCCGAGCAAGGCGGCGCTTCTGCGAAGGGCAGCCGCGTACTATCAGCGGTTCCTGGCCCTTTACACAAAGCGGGATGCCACGCGGTTGAACGCGAGTCTGGTCCTGGCGGAGATAAACAAGGAGCTGGCAAAGCTCGGCAGCGCGGCCCCTTCCGCCGACCCTGTCGCCAAGTTGAAGAAGATGGGGGCGGTCCTGGTGATGACGTTCGACAAAGGTACGGTCCTTAAGCGAAATGAACAGACCTGGGTCAAGGACCTCAGCGGCAAGGACAACCACGGCCGCGTGTCAGGCGCCACCACCGTGGCCGGCAAGAAAGGCAATGCTTTGCTTTTCGACGGCAACGATTACGTCCAAGTGAAGCACTCGCCCACTCTGGAGCTGTCCGGAACAAGCTGGACCATTTCGTTCTGGATGCTGCCCAAGAAGTATGGCGTGTCGCTTGGCACGGGCCTGATCGACAAGAACCGTGATAGGAATACGGGAGTCGCGATCTGGCTGTACGGCAAGAATATCCGCCTCTGGCACGAGGCCAACAAGGACAAGGATTTCAGCACGGCAGTTACCTTGAATGAATGGATCCACGTGGCTGTTAGTTTCAACAAGCTCAAAGGCGGCCTGGCGTTCTACATAAACGGTAAGCTGGACAAGACATACACGATCCGCGGACTGGCCCCGTCCGCGAGCAACGCCCTGGAGTTCGGGCGATTCCGAGGTTCGACAAGCTACTTCAGCGGCATGCTCGACGAGGTCTGCGTGTTCCGACGGGCCCTGACCGCTCTGGAGATCAAAGAGCTGAGCAGATAAGACCGCATGCTGCGGGATGAGCCGGCGTCAATTCCCGGCAGCGGGTTGTGCGGCGTGTGTGGCTGCGGCCAAGTCTCTAGCGGCCCAGAGCTCGCCCGCCGCGACATCAAGCATCAGGGGGTAACTTCGCCGCGCCGTCTACCGGCGCCGTGGACTCGCGCCACCTTGGGCCACCTGCCTGGGACTGATGGATTTCCTGGGCGAAGTTCGGCACGGCGCCGGTTCCCCGACCGACGCTATAGCACCCCATCGCCGGCTCACGCCTGACCCGCTGCGCGGGATGGGCCGGGATGTGGTCCACCGCCATGATGGACATCAGGCCGCACATGGCAATCACCCCGTAAAGCCCCAGAGACACCCAGAGGTAGACGGTGGCCTCGGTCTTGATGATCGTCTTCATCTTGTCCCCCGTCCGCTCCAGTTGGGCCTCGGCTTGATCGCGGAGACGATTGGCATCCAGGTTGGACACGTTCTTTGCGCGGGGTATATCTTCAGCGGAGCGCTCGATAGCATCGTCGATGTAGTTCACCCGGGAGGCCACCGTCATCAGGATCAGGCCCGTCAGGCCAAACATCAGCATCCACTTGCCGGCCCGGCGGGGCAGAGGCCCGATGGCGGCAAACCCGCAGATCAGCACGAGCAAGCCCGGCAGTCCCAATCCCATGTACACCCACCACCTGCTCTTGGGCACACCGTCGTCGGTCTTGGGCGGCTTGGCGTTGAGGTTCTTGGCCAGATCCTCCGCGGGTGTGATCTTTCCGGCAGCCAGTGCCCAGCCGCTGGCGCTGGCGAGGGTCCTTTTTTCGGTCAGGCGGCTGCCCTGAACGCCCATCTGCCGTGCGAGGGCTGTGGTCTTGCGGCGGATTTCGGGCGGGGACGATGTCATGACCGCTTGCCCGTCACACGAGACCGTCAGCCACGGCATGAAGAACAACCCGAGCAGCGCCGCCGCCGTCACGAATGAGATGATGGCGCCCGGCCGCCCCTTTGCGGGCACGGACTCGGGCGGATAGTCGGTAGTATTTCTCCCACCGTATTCGTTCATGTTAGAGTATCCTCAACCGGGCATCGCATGCCCTTGGCCCATGGATGAAAGTGGAACCGGCCGACGAGCGAAGGCTGGACCGCACCATGCCTCAATTTGGATTCTGCGATACGATTCGGCCCGATGTCGGGAAAAAACCAAAAACATGGGCGGGGCGCTTGCGACTTGGCAGCCGTTCAGCTCTCTTTGATATGCTGCAGCCATTTTGCGCGGTAGGCTTCCAGCGAGGCGGACAGGTCCCCCGGCAACGGCTCAACCCGGCGGTACTGCGCGCCCAGGGAAGAGGCGTCCACTTCGTACGGGTGAATGCCCAGGCAGGCGGCCTTGCCGACGATGGCCGCCCCCAGAGTGGTCGTCTCGGTGACGGGCTGGCCGTCCTTATCGAACAGGGCGTAGACACTCCGGCCCGTCAGTGTTGCAAGCAGGGTCCCAAAGCACGGGTCCTTTGAGCCGCCGGCGGTCAGGACGATGGGCACGTCGGGGTCGTGGCAGACCGCGTCGACCTGGCAGGCGGTGGTCATGGCCGTCATGAGGTTACTCGCCAGGTAGGCGGTGGCGCCGTCGGCGAGGAACGCCTGCTCGTTGATGATGCGGCCCTGGAGGTCCGGAAACGGGCCGGTCTGGCGGTTGGCTGGGTTGATATTGGGCAGGATGAAGCAGTCGGATTCGGTCAAGACGGCGGCGAGGCGCTGGGGATCCCAGGTGTTATCGAATCCTCGTCCTCGCTGGTCGGCGAGTTCCTTGAGATGGGTGAAATCGGCACCACCACCGTAGCGGGCGGTGACGACGGGCTCGCCGTCGACGGTTCCCTGAATGAGGATGTCGCGCGCGTAGCCGTCCCGGGGCAGGTCGACCCTGCCGCCCACCTGGGCGATCATCGTCCAGGTGCCGGCTTCCACGTGCAGCACCGGCTTGCCGACCGCCTCGATGAAGGCGTGATAGAACGTCGAGAGGATGGGCGTGTGCGACAGGCACGTGTCGTGCCCACCGGGGACAACCAGCGGCGTGGTGGAAAGCTCGAGATGCCCGGCCTGTTCGGCGGGCATGGTGCCGAGGGGCTCGTAGCACACGGCGGTCTGCTCGGGGACTAACTTACAGAACGCCTCAACCCGCCGTGCCGGGCGGCTGGGCGCGCCCGTCTTGCCACAGACGTCGCGCGTGCCGGTGTGGCACATCCAGTAGCTGTGCTCGTTGCCCGCCTGCCGGACTGCGCCAAGGTAGTCGTCGCCGAGGAAGTGCCCCCCCAGCAGCACACCGTAATGTGCGAAGGCAACGGCCCGGGCGAGAACCTGCGGGCGAATCATGTCCTCGAACACGAACCGCTTCAGCAGCGTCAGCGACCCCGGGAAATCGCGAATCGAGCCGGTCTCCTGGAAGAACTCCTCCTGCGAACCGGCCAGCTCGCAAAATTTCTCCTCCACAATCTTGGGGAAAGCCTGAGTGTAGGAAAGCGTCAGCCGCCTCTGGGGGACCTCCATCAGCGTGTTGTCGTCGGCGATCAGACCGCCGGAGGCGCCGCGCGCGACCGGCGCGACCACGGCCACAGAGCGGCACGACTTGGGCAGCGAGCGGATGGCCTCGTCGAACCAGTCGCATTCCTCGCCCGTGGCGTTGTAGGCCAAGCCCTCGTGCTCGGCGGTCGGGCTCTCGGTGGCCACTGAATGCACCGTGGCCAGCGTCTCAAAGTCCAGCGCTTCCAGCTTGATGTTCGATGCCCCGTCGACGGGAACCAGGATCGTCTTGCCGCTCATGGTGTCTCCTGTATCGCCGCCGGGCCTAGCGGGTGATTTCGACGTCGATGCTCTGCCCGGCCTCGATTGTTGCGGGCTTGTCGAGGCTGATCGTGATCAATCCCTTTTCAAAGGTGAACTTTGCTTTCGCGGCCTTGCCGGCGGCGGTGACCTTCACGGCGGAGGGCTTGGCCTTGTCGTCGGCTGCGAAGATCAGCTTGCCGACCCGCAGCTTTCCGTAGGCCAGCTTGATCTTCTCGTACTGCTTGGCGCCGTCGCGTTTCTGGGTGAACAGGCCGTAGCCCTCGGCGCCGGTGAAGAACGACTTGTGATCGTCCGGCTTCCAGACGGGCTTGAAGCCGATCTCGCCGGCGGGCCCATCGTAGATGAAGCCCTGGCAGACCAGCAGCATCGACCAGACGCTCATCGCCCGGGCGTAGAACTTGCCGCACTCGTCGTCGCCGAACGGATTGCCGCTGTAGCCCCAGGACGCGGTGTTGCTCGGCGTAAGCCCCGTGCGAAGCCGCCCGTCGTAACGGTCGTAGATCGCCTTGGTCACCATGAAGCCTTCCTTGAGCATGCCGTACTGCACCATCGTCGCCGTGGCTGGGTATTCAAAGCCCGTCATCACCTCGTCACCGTAGCGGATCGTGGGGTTCGGCCTCTTCCCCTTGGGCCACTGGATCATCTGGAGGCCGGCGTCGTCGTTGTGGACGAACTTTCGCGGCTTCTGCGGGATGCCGTGGAAATCGGTGCGGAAATTGTACTTCAGAAGCGATTTCATCGCGGACCGCACGTGGTCCGCCGGATAGACCGGCGGGATACCGACCTGGTTTGCCCACCACTCACCGAGAACCTGGTCGATGGCGCAGCCGTTGCCGTAGTCGTGATAGGGCTTGGGGTCGCGGATCTGGCGGTAATACTCCCCGTTGAACAGGGTTTCGTCCTGCTTGGTCGCACCGGAGGCGCGGATTCGCCGGTATCGCTTGGCCGCGTCGGCGTCGCCTTGGAGGTCGGCCATCCTCGCCGAGGCCTCCAGGGCCGCCAGGTACAGCGATCCGATCCAGCTCGTGCTCCCGCCCAAGTTGCCGTCCAGCGTATTCCACTGCGCGCCGGCGAGCACACCGTCCTGGTCTTTGTCCCAGGTGCTGACGGCGAATTCCATCGCCTTCTTGACGCTCGGCCACATGCCGTCCAGCCATTTGCGGTCCTTGCTGCAGAGGTATTCGCGGTACGCGCCGAGGATGTCGCCGCAATGGCCGTCGGCGGCCGGGCCCATGCCGCCACTCAGGCGGTGCGGCAGGGCGCCGGAGGCCTGCTGACATTCGTAGATCTGCTTGCGCATGCGGCGCGCGATGCTTGGGAAGAGCCTCGCGTGGGCCTGGGCGTAGTGCCACACGTGCGTACAGTTTCCCGGGCAGCAGCCCCCGCCTCGGGAGGTGCCTTCCCACGCGCCGAAGTAGCCGTCCTTCGCCCAGAAGCACGTTTTGCTGCGCAGGATCGCCACCTGCGAAGTGATGCGGTCGAGCAGCCAGTGCGGCAGGTTCGAGGCGTAGAAGGTGTCATGGTACAACCGCGTCCGGCTGGTCAGCCGGTCCAGGTTCTCGTTCACGTAGCGTGCAACGTCCGGCGCGCCGGACCACCAGTTCGTGTACATGTTGCCGGTGTGCTTCCACGACTTCCACCCGCCGTGGCCGGCGCGAGGAAAGTACCACGTCAGCACGAAGGTCACGGTCCGCTTTTCGCCCGGCTTGAGCGTAAAGGACACCGCCAGCGCACCGTCCAGCGTCTGCCCGGCCGCCGAGGGGCCCGCCTTTTCGCTGTCGCCCAGGGCGCCATCCTTCGAGATATCCTCCAGCAGGGCGTCAAGGCTGTCCCAGGAGGCGGCTGCCGTCGCCTTCTCCGCGATCGCCGCCAGGGCCATGTCGCCCGTGCGGGCGGAATCCTTCGACTTGCTCGACGTCATGTGAAGGACCGTCATCCCCTTTTCGCGCATCACCTTGTTGGCGTTTCCGCCGTAGCACTTGGCCGATCGGCCCTTGACGACAGCCTTGTCGACGAAGCCCACCGCGTTTTGCTGGGCGGCCACGAAGGTGACGTCCACGGGCTTGTCGGATGTGTTGGCGGCAGTGAGGTTGAACACCGCGCACGGAATCGCCGAATCCCTCGCGTTCAGCGGCGTCAGCGGGCTGAACGCTTCCATGCTCACCGCCACGGGCAGCTTGTCATCCTGAAAATCGTACCACGCGAACGGGTACTCACCGCGGAAGGTGAGGGATTCCATGGGCGCAAACGGCCCGACGGCGCTGGTCTGCATCGCCCGGACGATCGGCTCGCCGCCGGCCTTGGCCCGAACGGCAAAGAAACTGTGCGGAATAACCACGCCGGTGAAGTTGTTGTGGATCTGCCAGATATGCCGCTCGGCCTTGCCGTTGATCTGGATGCAGCCGGCGCCTATGCCCCCGACGGGCAGGCTGATGGCCGTGAGATTCTCACCGCTATACACCCGCCCCTTGCCCCGGGCCAGCAGGGCTGGATCGTCCATCAGCTTTGCGATCCTTTCCTCGCGGGTGCGGGCCCGCTCGGCGGCTCGGCGCTGGGCTTCTTCGCGGCGGCGCTTGGCAGCAAGGGCAAGTTTCTTTCTGCGTTCGCCCCAGCCGGCGGCGTCCACCTTCTTGACGACCTCCTCGGGCGAAAAAGCACGGTCGTAGATTGCAACCCTGGTGATGGCGCCGTTGAAGATTTCCATTCCCTCCGGCGTGGATGAGCCGATCTGGAGCGGCAGGTTCTTCGCGCCGGGGACCAGTCCCGGGCCGGCGCCGTCGCACTCGATGCCGTCGATATAGAACACCGTCTTTCCGGCCGTCATCACCGCGGTCAGGTGATACCATCGCCCCGTGGCTAATCCGCCGGGCACGTCGCAGAACCCGACGCTCTTGCCGTTCCACATCGCCATGCGTTTCAGATCGCTCATGACGTGGATGCTGTACCGGACGCCCTTGCCGCTGCGCTTGGCGACGAGGCAGGGGTTGCCCTTGCCGGCAACCGACGCCACCTGGAACATCAGCGTCACCGTCGCCGCGGGCGTATCCAGCTTCCCCGTGGCGGGCGCGGTCAGGAACCGACCGTCTTTCAGGAGCACGGCCTTGCCGTCGAGCGGGCCGCCGGTAAACGCAGCCTCCCCGCCGACGGCGGTGGGTTCGGCCTTGCTCTTGGCCTCGGTGAGCCGGCCGTCCATCGGCCAGTAGCCGACTAATCCCTTTTCGCTGAGGTCCGGTTTGGTATCCTCGCCGCGACTTGCCGGCACAGCCCAGACCACAAGCACTACCAACACCGCCATGAATCGCATGCCACTGAAGTCCATGATTCTGCTCCCCTGTCGAATCCAGCGGCGCGGGCGGCCGCTCAGATCTCGACGTTGATGCGCTTGATCTTGGCCAAGTCCGCCACGCCCAGCCCGAGCTCAGCGGCGCGGGCAATATGCATTGGGTTGCTGTGGGGCTTGGTCAGGCCCTTCTCGCGGCGCTTGGCCATGATGATGTCCTCGAGCACGGCATCGAGGGCCACTGGGTCGACGGATGCAATCACGCCGTGGTAATCCCACCGGGCGCGGGGCCTGAAGCTGGGCCCGCCGTCGTAAAGGCTATACAGTGCGTCGGCAATGCAGATGCGCGTCTTATCCTTGATAGGCCCCAGGGCGTTCAGATCGGCGACGGCGGCGCAGAAGTTCCCATGGTAGTGGCCGGCGTTGTGAACGCTGCCGAGGTGGTTCTTCAGCGCCCCGGTGGTGCCGCAGCGCGAGTGGCTTTTCATCATGGGCAGGTTGATGAGTACGTCGGCCTGGGTGAGGATGTCGGAGAAACTCGTGGTGACCGGGCCCGCCTTGACCTTCTTGCCGTACTTGCCCTGCGTGCCGTAAATGCGAACGCCCTTGCCCTCGCGGTTGATCGTGAGGCGCGCGGTCGCCATGTCCTTGTCGCTCCGGTCGTAGACCACGATCCTGGCCGGATCCACACCCGCCTTGACCAGGCCGTTCGTGACGGCCTCAATCACCTCAGGATGCGTGGTGGCAAGGCGAAACAGGCCGTTGAACTTGACGGCCACGCGGTCCTTGGGCTTGACGTAGGTGGCCCAGGCCTTGGCCACGTCGTCCTTGCCTGCCAGGGTCATCACGGCCTTGTCCACCAGACGCTGGACGATTGCCGCATTGACCTTGGCCCCATCGATGGACTTCCGCGTCTTGTCTCGGACGATGGCGACGGTCGCCTTTGGGGGTGCGGCCGCGACAACCCTGCCGCCAGCCAGCAGCACGGCAGTCGCTGCGCCGCCCCGGCGGAGGAACTCACGGCGATCCACGCGGTCTTCGCTGATTGTGCGCATGGTGCTCTCCTGTTCTCTTGGCCCCCGCGGACTCTGCGGACCAGCAGGCTCTGCTCACGCCCCCATGCCTACTCTTGTCGCAATCATTCCTAATAGGGATTATCCCAGCAGACGCGGATACTTTCCAGCAGGAAGACAGCCGACCCTTTCAACAGGCGCGCCGGCCCTATCGGTTCCGTGGCGTTGTGAGCCAATAGATGGGCAGGCCGAGAAGCAGAACGGCGCATGAAATACCTGCGATCCAAGGTTTGTAGATCACGGCGCTGTAGATCAGAAACGCGCACGCGGCGCAAAAGATGATGGTCGTGACGGGATAGCCCGTCACCCGGTAAGGACGTTGAACGTGGGGCTCTTTGGAGCGCAGGACGATGACCGCAAGACTGGTTGCCAGGTAGAACGAGTAGACCGCCGCGGCAGTGTAGAGGATGGCCTCCACAAAGGATCCCAGAATCGCAATCAGACCCACCGCGATGACCCCCTGCACCACCAGTGCCCGAACCGGCGTTCCAGTTCGTTCGTCCCACGTACCCAACACTCGAAAGGCTCGATGTTCGGCACCCACCGCGTAGGAGATGCGTGCGCCGGTGAAGACCAGGCCGCTGACCGCTCCCAAGGCAGAAATGCAGATCAGTGCGCTGATCATCCTGCCGCCAATCGTCGGAAAGACCGTTGAGACGGCGTCGGTGGCGACCGCCTTGGAGGTGGCCAGTCCCGCATAGCCCAGCGTATAGAGGAAGGCGCCGTTGACCACCAGGTAAAGCACGGTAACGGCCACGGTGCCAAGCACCAACGCGCGAATGATGTTGCGACGGGGGTTTTTCACCTCAGCCGCTACGTACGCCATTTCATTCCAGCCCCCAAACGTGAACAACACGAATATCAGTGCCAGGCTCCACGGCAACGGGGTGATCGCCTCCGTTGTCGTGGCCGCGGACGCGCGATGGGGCGCAATCACCGCCACGCCGACGATGGCCAGCAGTCCCAATGCTTTGACCGTGGTAAGAATATTCTGCGTCCACTTGCCTTCCCGCACACCCAGGATGTTGATCGCGGTCAAAACGACAATCGCTGCACTAGCGTAAATCTGCTGGCTGTACGGAAACCGGGAGTTCACCAGGGGGTCGTACAGCGTTCGCGCATAGGTCGCAAACGCGAACGCCATGACGGCGATACCCCCCGGACGGACGATCGCAAGCTGGACCCAGCCGAACATGAAGCCTGCCCAGCGGCCGTAGGCGCGGCTCAGGTACACATAATCGCCTCCTTCCTGAGGATACGCCGTGGCCAGTTCGGCATAGTTGAGCGCGCCGCATAGGGACAGTGCTCCTCCTACAACCCAGATCGCCAGGACGCCCCACCAGCAAGATGCGCCTTTGGCGATGTCCGGCGCCATCTGATAGATGCCGACACCGATGATGATCCCCACGATGAGGGACGTGGAGTCAAAAAGCGAAAGTTCTTTCTTCGGGATACCTTGCAAAGGAACTTCCATAAAGTCTGCGTTCGTGTGCGCCGATTACCGTTTCTTAAGCGTCACGCCGACGCCCTGGGCATGCATGTGCAGGAAGATGGTTTCCAGGTCCTTATCGGTGGTGATGGCCTTCAGGTAGTCCTTCATCGGTCCAGCCTGCCCACTGGTGTTGTGGGCAAGGATCAGCCCGCCCGGACGCACCAGCGGCAGGAGCTTCTTGAGGTAGTCGATGTAGCCTTCCTTATCCGCATCGAGGAAAACGATATCAATAGGTCCTTTCAGCTTCGTGACTTCCTTGTGGGCGTCGCCCATCACGAGCGTGACGATTTTGTCCACGCCGGCCCGTTTGAAGTTCTCCCGGGCCAGCGCCGCCCGCTTGGCGTCGATCTCGTGGGTCGTCAGCTTGCCGCCCGTGCTCCGCAGGGCCAGGCAAAACCAGATCGCCGAGTAGCCGTTGGACGTACCGATCTCGACGACGTGCTTGGCGCCGACCGACTCCGTGAGCACCCGCAGCAGCCGCCCGTCGTCCGGCGAGACGTTCATCATCCCCCGCCGCTGATTCTCGTACATATCCTGAAGTACGCTCAGGATCTTCTTCTCCGCATCCGTCTTCGGTACCGGCGGGTTCTCTACCCGCGCCGTGCCGCGGGGGGGACGCCTGGGGGGCCTACCCGGCCGTCCGCCCGGCTGCTGTGCCGTCGTCACATACGCCAACACACCTATTGCCAATACCGCCATCAACACCGTCGTTCGTCTCGTCATCGGGACTCTCCTATCAAGGCAGTAAGTTTCCTATCTTAACGACTTGCGCACACGAAGGACAGCCGCTCCCTGGGGAGCGGCTGTCACATCTGTCGAGGAAGCTCGTGACCCCAGGTCACTCTTCGTCGTCTTCGTCGTCGTCGGGCTTGGTCGCACATCTGAAGTCAATAGCGGCCAGAACGACCACGACCGTAGCCGCTCCGACCACGACCATAGCTGCTGCCGCCACGACCGTAGCTGCTACCGCCACGACCGTAGCTGCTACCGCCACGACCGTAGCTGCTGCCGCCACGACCATAGCTGCTGCCGCCACGACCGTAGCCGCTACCGCGGCGACTTATCCTCGGGCACCCACGACCGTAGCTGCTGCGGCTACGACTCATCATCGGGCACCCACGACCGTAGCTGCTGCGGCTACGACTCATCATCGGGCACCCACGACCGTAGCTGCTGCGGCCACGTCCATAGCTGCTGCCGCCACGACCGTAGCTGCTGCGGCCACGTCCATAGCTGCTACCGCCACGACCGTAGCTGCTGCGGCCACCACGCGACGGGCCTTGGGCCCTGGCCGTCGCCGCCATTGCCAACGTCAAGATTCCACAGATTGCCAAGTATTTTCTCATGATTGTTCTCCTTATTCAGTAGGCATGAGGTCCTTTAGCCACGGTTGCACGCGCACGGACCCATGCGCGCCCGCACATATATTAAAACGCACCACGTCCCCCTGCTATTGCAGGCGTCTTGGCCGCAGCGAGCGGACGCTGCTATGTCCGCTTCAGCGCCAGGCCTTCAGGTTCTTGATGCTGCCGCCGTCGCCGCCGCGGATCAGCCCCACGCGCCCGGTACCGCGGGCGGGCAGACTGAAACATTCGATCAGAATGTCGTCCAGGTAGAACTCAAGCAGCGAGTGCCTCAGCAGCAGGCGGAACCTGGCCGACTTGGCGAAGGTCATTTCCCGATCGACCTTCTTCTCAGCCTTGAATCCGGACCCGTCGGCTTTCATCGGTCCGAGCTGGGCCGCGCCTCGCCCGTCGATGAGTATTGCCGATCCGCTTCCCTTCCCGCACTCGACGTACAGCCCCCGCGGCGGGTCGCCGGCCTTGGGCAGGACAAGCGTGCCCTCCAGGATTACCCCCTTCTCAACGTCGAAGGTGTTGCCCAGCATCTCGATCGTCTCGGCGCCGCCCTTGCCGGTCGCGGGCGGTTTCACCTCGACGGCCTCATGCTTCATCTTCTCGTTGCCCTTCCACCAGCCCAGCCGCAGCGTGCCGGCCTTGTCGATCACCGCCTGCTTCAGCGGGGCAAAGTAAACCTGACCGTTGCGCGCGATCGAATGATGATTGGCCAGCATGCCGTCGGGCGAAGGAAAGAAACGCGAGAAGTATGTGTGCCCACTGAGCAGACTGAAGTTCTTCTTGGCCTTGTTAAAGGGCCCTTCGGGCCTTGCGGCCGTCAGGGTCACCATCTTGCCGTGATTGCCGAACATCATGTAGTACATCGGGCCGATCTTCTCGATCGCGCCGACCTCGCCCCCGCCCACACCGTGCACCTTCGGCGGCGCAAGGGCCTCCCACTTCACGCCGTCGAGCGTTTCGCCGAAGCCGAACCGGCCGCCCGTTTCCGGTTTCGGCGTAGCCGTCCAGTAGCCGTACAGCCCGCCGCCGGGACGGGGAATCGTCCAGATGCAGTCCCATCGCCCCTTGGCCTTATACCACCGCTGGTCCTGCTTGAACTCATATTCCCCGCCCAGGCGCGTCCACTTAACCAGGTCCTTCGACTCGGCGAAGAAGATGGTCTGCCGCGGCCCCTTCCATTCGGAGAAGTTCATGAAGAACTTGCCGTCCTTGGCGAAGTTCGGCGATTTCCACGTGGACCCCGTGCCCATCCAGGTCACGCCTTCGCCCTTGGCCAGAACCCGCCCGATCTCCCGCCAGTGAACGCCATCGGGGGATTTGGCCATCGAGATGTTGTTCCATCTGCCACCCGCTTTGGCGAGGTAGTAAAGGTAGTACGTCCCCTTGTGGTGGTACAGCCAGGTGTCCCACATGTTGCCCGTCTCTCTCAATCGGGCCTTGTAGAACATGCTTTGCACGACGATGGGCCGTGGGCGGTAGATCTCCACGTAGGCCTTCTTGCCGTCGAGGACAAGTTTCCCGCCGGCGATCCGGGCACCGCCGCGCAGTTCGCCTTTGGGGAAGTTCTTCATCGCATCGCCGGCCGTGCCGTCCTCGAATGTCCACAGGCCGATCGGCTTGGGATTCGATGGTCGGTTGGGTTTCAACGCCGCGATCGCCTTGGCATCCAGGGCCACGTCATAGATACGAGCTTCTTCGATCGTGCCGGCCAAGAACCCGATCTCGCCCATGCGCCCGACGTAACGCAAACCGAGCAACACGGTCGCCTCGGTGGTGAAGGATTGCGGCTTTCCGATCTCGTATCGGGCATACTGCTTGCCGTTGCGGTAGATCGTGATCTCCTTTCCACGGTAGGCAATGGCCATTTGCACCAGGGCTTTCTCGTCGGCCGTTTCCACCGGATAGGCCGACTGGTTGCCCCCAGTACGATTGAAGTGGTCGCTGCCGGCCATCCACTTTCGGGGCTCCTTTTCCGCGAAAACGATGGCATCGAACCGCTCCTGGTCATCAAACAGCGTGATCACGCTGCCGGCCCGCTGGGTCGTGTTGGCTAGATAGACCCAAGCCACCAGCGTTTTGTCGGTAATGATCAGCGGCGCGGGTTTCTTGGTCGATGGGTTCTTGGAGCCGGCGGGGGCCGCCGAGGCCGCAATCGCACCAACGAGCAATACCGCGATGTAAATCAGAATCATTCTCATGTCTTCGCTCCCGTGACTTACCTGCGCCCGAGACCGCAGCCCGGGCGACCGAACAAGAGCCTTATCGTATCGGTCGTCACGGCACGAGGCAAAGCAGTATCCGCGACGCCGACTTTGAATCGGGCCCTGCCTGTGGTATCCTTGCCGGGGGCAGGCCCGTGATGAGCGCGGGCGAACACCATCTGGAAGGAGATGTTTTGCGATGTTGATCCGGCTGAATGTCGCGAAGGGGTTCCTCGCCTTTGCGCTGTTATGCTGCTGGACGCTCGGGCCGAGCGGGGTATCGACGGCGGCCGAGCCGGCCCAGCGGATCCTGGAAGCTGCGGGCGTCCGAGGCGGCTTGGTAGTGCATCTCGGCTGCGGTGATGGGAAGTTGACAGCCGCCTTACTCGCCAACAAAAGCTACGTCGTCCACGGTCTGGACGCCGATGCGGCGAACGTTGCGAAGGCCCGCGATGCCGTTCGCAAAGCCGGTCTGTATGGGAAGGTGTCCATCGACCGGCTTACCGGCGCTCGGCTGCCGTATGTCGACAATCTCGTCAACCTGCTGGTGGCCGACGACCTGGGCGATGTTCCCATGGCCGAGGTGATGCGGGTGCTGGCCCCGAACGGCGTTGCGTACATCAAGGGGAAGAAGACCGTCAAGCCGCGCCCGAAAGAGATCGACGACTGGACGCACTGGCTTCACGGCGCGGACGGCAATGCGGTGGCCGACGACCGTATCATCGGCCCGCCGCGACGCGCCCAGTGGGTCGCGGAACCGCGGTGGCAGCGCCACCACGAAGCGTCTCCCAGCCTCTCTGCAATGGTGTCGTCCGGAGGCCGAATCTTCGCCATCATCAATCAGGCCCTGCCCGGCATCGACGGGATGCCCGACCGCTGGGCCCTCGTGGCCCGAGATGCGTTCAACGGGAAGCTCCTGTGGACACGCCCCATTGCCGAGTGGGGCCCGAACCAGTGGAGCGACCATTCGTACAAGCACGGCCGCTGGAACCACCCGACGAACATCGGACGACGGTTGGTGGCGGTGGGCGACCGCGTCTATGTGACGTTGGGCTTCAATGCGTCGCTGACGGCGCTGGATGCGGCGACCGGCCGCACCGTGATGACCTATCCGCAGAGCGAGTTCGCCGACGAGATTCTCTACCACGAGGGCACGCTCGTCCTGTCTGTCAGCGCCGCCGCACAGGGCCCCGGGCGCATCAAGGACAAGCCCCCTGCCAAGAAGTCCGTTGTCGCCCTGAACGCCCGGACGGGCAAGGTCCTGTGGCGAACGGACGGTCTGGAGGGCGCGGCCTCCAAGGCGGACGCGATCGAGCGGATCACCCACCTGACGATGGTCCTCGGCGGCGGCGGGGTCTACTGTGTCGAGGAGAACGCGGTGGTCGCCCTGGACATCAAGACGGGCAAGCGGATGTGGCGCAGGGACCGGGGACCCCGGAAGAAAGTGGTGACCTACGGCAGCTACTACCTCACGAACCTGTGCGGCGTGGTCTATCACGACGGGGTCGTGCTCTTCACGGAGCCCGAGCCCTCGACGAAATCGATGGCCTGGAACGCCTCCACGAAATCCACCGTGCTGGGTCTCTCGGCGGAGACGGGAAAGGTGCTGTGGAAACGCGAGGGAGGCATCTGGGGGCATTACAACCAGGGCGACATGTTTGTCATCGACGGCTTGGCGTGGGTGCATGGCTTCAAGGAGTTCTCGATGCTCGGCTTGGACCCGCGCACCGGCAAGATCAAGAGGCGCCTGTCGACGCGGGAGGCCCTGAACCAGGGGCACCATCACCGCTGTTACCGCAACAAGGCCACCACGCGCTACATCATCACCGGACGAAGGGGCGCGGAGTTCATCGACATCGCGTCCGGGGAGAACCTGAGGCATCACTGGGTGCGCGGAACGTGCCGATACGGAATCATGCCCGCCAACGGCCTCCTCTACGCGCCGCCGCACCCGTGCGTCTGCTACATCACCGCCAAGCTAAACGGGCTGTGGGCGCTGGCTCCGGCGAAGACCGGGCCGGCCCCACTGCAACTTGTCCCCTTGGAGAAGGGCCCGGCCTACGGAGCAATCGACAATCGACAATCGACAATCGGAAATGATGATTGGCCAACCTATCGTCACGATGCCGCCCGCAGTGGTTGCTCGGGCGCGAAGGTCCCCGGCGTCCTGCAGATTGCGTGGCAGGCGGAGTTGGGCGGGAAGCTGAGTTCGCCTGTGATCGCAGGGGGCAAGGTATTCGTCGCGTCCGTCGATACGCACACCGTCCACGCGCTCGAAGAAAGCTCGGGGCGGATCGTCTGGAGTTACACGGCGGGCGGGCGGGTCGACACGCCGCCGACCGTGCACAACGGCCTGACGCTCTTTGGATCTGCGGACGGTTGGGTGTACTGCCTCCGGACTGCCGATGGCAAGCTCGCGTGGCGCCGAAGGATCGCGCCCAAGGAACTGCGCATGATGAGCCGCGAGCAGTTGGAGTCGCCCTGGCCGGTGCATGGGAGCGTGCTGGTCCGCCGCGGTGTGGCCTACGTGGCCGCGGGCCGGTCGTCGTTCCTCGACGGGGGCATCCACGTCTCCGCTCTCGATCCCGAGACGGGCAAGCTGCTGCGGTCCACGTGCATCGACAGCATCGACCCGAAGACGGGAGACATGGTCGGGGCCCCCATGCCCTACGACATGCCGCCGGACGCGCTGGGCGCCTTGCCGGACATCCTCGTGGCCGACGAAGAGAATCTCTACATGCGGCATCTGAAGCTTAACCCCGGCAGCCTGGCCTACAGCAGCGCCTCGAGACCACCGGCGAAGAAACCGCCGCCCGCCAAGGCGCCCCGCCGCAAGAAGCCGGCCAGGAAGCCCCGTATCCGGCTCCCGGTCGTAGCGGACCACCTGATGTCCACGGCCGGCCTGCTGGACGATTCCTGGTTCAACCAGACCTACTGGACGGTCGACGGAAGGTCGCACTGCAAGCTCCTGGTGTTTGACGAGAAGGCGGTCTATGGCGTCAAGCCGTATGCGGGCGCGGCGCGCCATTCGCGGGCGATCTTCCGGCCGGGCACGGGAGGCTACACCTTGTTCGCCAACGAACGCCCGAAGCACACGAAGCGATGGTCGGTGAAGGTGCCCGTGCGCGGGGTAGCGATGGTCCTTGCGGGCAAGACGCTCTTCGTGGCCGGCTCGCGGGATGTGGTGGATTCGCAGGATCCGTGGGCGGCCATCGACGGCAGGAAGGGCGCCGTTCTGTGGGCGGTGTCGACGGCCGACGGAAAGAAGGTCGCCGCATACAAGCTCGACGCCCCGCCGGTCTACGACGGGCTGGTCGCGGCGAACGGGCGGCTCTACATCGCGACCAGGGGCGGCAAGGTGATATCCTTTGGCAAGAAGTAAACAACCAAGAGGCGCCTGCCACATGAACAGAATCACGAGAATTGCGACAACATTGGTGATCACCGCCTGCGTATCCGCTCCGGCGGCTGGGGATTCTGCCAAGCAGATTCTCGACGCCACGGGCGTGCAAGGCGGGCTGGTGGTTCACGTCGGCTGCGGCGACGGCAAACTGACAGCCGCGCTGCGCGCGAACGACAGCTACCTGGTTCACGGCTTGGACGCCAGCGAGAAGAACGTCGCGGCCGCCCGCAAGCACATTCAGTCGCTGAAGCTCTACGGGGCCGTGTCGGTGAGGCTTTGGGACGGGGCCGCCCTGCCTTATGCGGACAACCTGGTCAATCTGGTCGTTGCGGAGGATCTCGGCAAGGTCCCCATGGCCGAGGTGACGCGCATCCTGGCGCCGCTCGGGGTGGCGTATGTCGGCGGGAAGAAGAGCGTCAAGCCTCGCCCGAAGGAGATCGACGACTGGTCGCACTTCCTGCACGACGCCTCAAACAACGCGGTGGCCAATGATACGGTGGTCGGTCCGCCGCGCCAACTTCAGTGGACGGCCGGTCCGCCGTGGTGCCGCAGTCACGAGTTCATCTCCAGCTTCTGCGCGATGGTCTCCGCGGGCGGGCGCGTCTTCTACGTCATTGACCTGGGCCAGCCGGGCGTAACGGACAAGCGCCTGCCGGAGCGCTGGACGCTGATCGCCCGCGACGCCTTCAACGGCGTGCTGCTCTGGAAGCGACCGCTTCCCAACTGGCGGACGGACGAATGGAGAGGCACGAGCATGCGCGGCCGTCCGCCGAGCATACCGCGGCGCATCGTCGCCGGCAGCGAGCGACTCTACGCAACCCTCAGCCAACGGGGCAAACTGGCCGTGATCGATCCGGCTACGGGCAAGACGCTGCAGGCCATCGACGGCACCGAGGGCACGCAGGAAATCGCACTGGCCGGAAAGACCCTGGTCCTCCGCTTGGCCAGGGTGGATGACAAGGCTGCAGCAATCGCTGCTGTCGAGGCCGATACCGGCAAGATTCGTTGGAAGGTGCCTGCCGCAAGGTACCAGTCGCAGTCGCTGGCCGCAGCCAACGGCTGGGTTGTCTACAGCGACAGCGCGGAGACCGTCTGCCTGGACCTGGCTGGCGGCAAGGAGTTGTGGCGTTCATCCGGCGCCAAGCCGAAGCCGGACCCGAAGGCCAAGCCCAAGCGGAGGCGGCGCGGAGACAGGACGTTAATCATCCATGGCGACCTCGTTCTGGAGTGCGACGGCGGCAGCATCGTCGCACGCGACGCCAAGACGGGCAAGGACCGATGGACCACCCGCACCGGTGGCGGGGCCATGCGCGGGCACGATTTCTTCATTGCTCGCGGGCTTGCATGGCACGCAGCCGGCGGCGGTATCGCCGGCTACGACCTGAAAACCGGCAAGGTAGCCAAGACAATCGACCCGTCCAAGGTCCAAAGCCGCGGGCATCACCTGCGTTGCTATCGCAGCAAGGCGACCGAGCGGTATCTCATCACGCAGTTCCGCGGCACGGAGTTCGTCAGCCTGACCGACGACAACCACAGCCAGAACGACTGGACCCGCGGGCCGTGCCGGTACGGCATCATGCCTGCCAACGGGATGCTCTACACCCCGCCGCACCAGTGCTTCTGCTATGCCGGAGCGACGATGACAGGGCTCAACGCCTACACAACGGCGTCGGACGCTGAGATCAAAGCCATCGGGCAGAGCCCATCGCCCAACCGACTCCGCCGCGGCCCGGCATTCGACCAAATCCGCCCTTCGACAGGCTCAGGGCAAGCAATCCGAAATGAGGATTGGCCCATGTACCGCCACGACGCGCGGCGAACCGGCGCAATCGCCAGCCAGGTCCCCACCAAGCTCAACAAACGTTGGCAAATCGAGTTGGGCGGGCGGCTGACCCCGCCCGTGGCCGCCGGAGGGCGGGTGTACGTCGCGGCCAAGGACCGGCATACGCTGTATGCCTTGGGCGACAAGGACGGGAAGCAAGTTTGGAGCTTCACGGCCGATGCCGGCATCGACTCGCCCCCGACGATCTACCAGGGGCGCGTCCTGTTCGGTTGCGCGGACGGCTGGGTGTACTGCCTGCGAGCATCGGACGGCGAGCTGGCGTGGCGCTTCCGCGCCGCTCCGGCCGAGCGGCTCATCGTCGCCGAGAGCCAAGTGGAGTCCCCGTGGCGTGTCCACGGCAGCGTCATCATTCACGACGGTGTCGTCTACTTCACGGCCGGGAGGTCGAGTTTCCTCAACGGCGGCCTCTTCCTCTACGGGCTCAATCCGAAAACGGGCAAGATCGTCCACCAGGGCCGGCTGAACACGCTGATGGCCACGCGCGAAGACGCCGCCGGCAAGCCGTTCCTTACGGCGTTCCACATCCAGGGGACGCGCAGCGACCTGCTCGTCGCCGAGGGCGGCCACATCTACCTGAACCAGATGAAATTCACGCCCGACCTCAAGCCCGCAAAAACGCGGTACGTGCCTCACGACCCGAAGGACACCACCAGCGGCATGGACGTAGCCGGCAAGCCATACGTAGCCGAGAACTCCTATCTCAGGAAGGGCTTCGCCTCGGCAGCCGCCCTGGGCGTGCGGCGCGGCCACATGGGCGACCAGGAGGTGGGCCTGCACCTGTTCTCGACCGGCGGGTTCCTCGAGGACTCGTGGTGGAACCGCACGTTCTGGATGTACGCGAAGACCTGGCCGGGATTCCAGATAGCCCACATCGCCCCAAAGACCGGGCAGATTCTGGTCATCGGCGAGAAGACGACGTACGCCGTGCAGGCGTACCCGAATCGCAACGTCCACAGCCCGATGTTCACGCCCGGCGGCAAGGGGTATCTGCTCATCGCCGACAGTAACGACACCGAGCCGATGCTCGACTACCGCTCGTGGGCCCGCGACAAGGGCATGGGCTTCACGCGCGCAAAGCCCCCCAAATGGCACCAATGGGTCCCGATTCGCATGCGGTCGATGGTGCTGGCAGGGAAAACCCTCTTCGTCGCCGGCCCGCCGGACGTGTTGGATCCGAAGGACCCTTACGCCGCCTTCGATGGCCGCAAGGGTGCGATGCTCCGGGCCTTCTCCGCCGCCGACGGCAGCAAGATGGGCCAGTACAAGCTGCCCGACGAGCCCGTTTTCGACGGCATGATCGCAGCCGGAGGGCGACTCTACCTCACAACCCGGAACGGCCGCGTCCTGTGCCTGGGTAAATGAAAAGGAAAAGAACCATGCGGATGATACCTGTGTCTGAAAAACGGTTTGTGACAGCAGCTTTGGCCCTGGTGCTGGTGGCGGGATTGGTAACCCGCGCCGAAGCCGCCGATCCATCGGCGCGGGACATCCTCGACGCCGCGGGCGTCAAAGGCGGGCTAATCGTTCACGTCGGCTGCGGAGACGGGAAGCTGACGGCCGCCCTGCGCGCCAACGACAGTTACATCGTTAACGGCCTGGACGCGGACGCCGCCAACGTCGCAAAGGCCCGCACGCACATCCGGTCGCTGGGCGTGTACGGCAAGGTGACGGCCGAGCAGTGGGCGCAGAAACATCTGCCGTACGTCGATAACCTGGTCAATCTGGTGGTCTCCGAGGACCTGGGCAAAATTCCCATGGATGAGGTGATGCGGGTCCTGGCGCCCAACGGCGTGGCATATATAAAGGTTGGCGGGAAATGGTCGAAAACGGTCAAGCCCTGGCCGAAGGAAATCGACGACTGGACGCACTACCTGCACGATGGGCGGGGCACGGCCGTCTCTGAAGACCTGCTCGCCGGACATCCGAGAGGCCTGAAATGGACCGGTGGACCGTACTGGGTCAGGAGCCACGAACATACCGCCGGCATGAACGCCATGGTTTCGGCCGCCGGGCGGGTCTTCTACGTGATGGACGAGGGGCTGACGGACTCCATCCAACTGCCGGCTGAAACCTACCTCACCGCACGTGACGCCTTCAACGGCGTCGTCCTCTGGAAGCGCCCCCTGCGCGACTGGTTCAACGCCCTGTACCCTCTCAAGGCCGGGCCGGGGTGGCTTCCAAGGCGCCTCGTTGCCGTGGGAGACAGGGTGTACCTCGCCCCGGGCGTCGGGCAGGACCTCCTGTGCCTGGACGCGGCCACCGGGAAGGTCGTCCGCAAGTATCCGGGCACTGCCAACACCTTCGAGCTGATCGTCTCCGACGGGGTCATCTTCGCCGCCGTCGACACCGAGGGCAAAGCCGTCGATTACCGCCAGGAGCACCCCAACTGCTGGACAGAGGGCGCCCGGGCGAGGAGGACGTGGGGCTGGACTCGCCAGACGCCGGCCCGCATAGTCAAGGCGATACAGGCCGAAGGCGGAAAGCTCCTCTGGGAGCGCAAGATGCCCGTGGCCCCGATGACACTCACCGCCGACGACAAGAGGGTATGCCTCTATGACGGCAGCGCCGTCGTCGCCCTCGACAGAAGCACGGGCAAGGATCTGTGGCAGGCGGACGTGGTGGACACCAAGCTGATCGGCACGGGATATGGCGGCCCGAGGCTCATCCTCTGCAAAGACCGCGTCGTGTTCTCACCGATGGGGAGCATCTTCGGGATCTCGATCGAGACGGGCAAGGTCCTCTGGTCTGTCAAGGGCAAGGCCCGCTCCGGCCACTACAGCCTCGAGGACTTCTACGTCCTCGGCGACAAGATATGGGTGCTCCAACGCAACAACCACGGGGGGTTCACCACCTACAGCCTGGCCGACGGCAAGAAGCTCGGGGAGCATGTCAACCCCATCAAGTCCTTCTACATCCACCAGAGGTGCTACTGGGGCCGGGCCACCAGGAAGTACCTGTTGCCGCCCATAATGGGGATCACGGTCTACGATATCGAAAACGACAAGTGGTTCAACAACCACTGGATCCGCGGGGCCTGCATCTACGGCATCATGCCCGCCAACGGCATGGTCTACGCCACCCCGCACCCCTGCGCGTGCTACTACCAGTCCAAGCTCAACGGCTTCAACGCCGTGGCCCCCAAGGCGCAGCCGGCCGAGGCCCCGCCCGCCGCCAAGAGGCTCATCAAGGGCCCGGCCTACGGCAAGTGCGGCGAGCCGACGGAGTATCCGGCATCGGCGTGGCCGGCCTTCCGCCATGACAACACCCGCAGCGGGTATGTCAAAACGGATGTCCCCGCCGAGGTGGGCCGGGCATGGCAGAAGAACATCGGCACGAAGCTGAGCCATCCGGTCGTAGCCGGCGGGAAGCTCCTGGTCAGTGCGATTGACGAGCACACCATCTACGCGCTGGATGCCGAGTCGGGCAAGGAGATGTGGCACTTCGTTGCGGGCGGACGCGTTGATTCTCCCCCGACGATGCATGAAGGTATGGCCATCTTCGGCTGCGCGGACGGCTGGGTCTACGCGCTGAGGGTCAAGGACGGGAAGCTTGCCTGGAGATTCCAGGCCGCCCCCAGCGACCACAGGTTGATGTCCTACGGCCAGAGTGAATCCGTCTGGCCGCTGTCGGGCAGCGTCTTGATCCAGCGTGATTCCTCGGCAAGCTCAGGGCAGAGCCGACTCTATTGCGTGGCCGGCCGGTCCATGTTCCTCGATGGCGGCCTGCGAATGCTGGTACTGAACCCCCGGACGGGCGAACTGATCTGGGAGAACGTCATGGACAACAAGGTCCCCGCCACGGGCAAGAACCTCCAGAGCCTCCTGATGGGCAAGCACATGCCCGTCTCATCGCCCGACATCCTCTCCAGCGACGGCCGACACGTTTACATGAAGTCGCAGACCTTCACCATGGACGGTAAGCGACTGCGCGTTCGCCCCCAACGGCCCGACACCCAGTACGACGAGGAGGTGCATCTGTTCTCGCCGATAACGTTCCTGGACAAGTCGTGGCATCAGCGGACGTATTGGATCTACGGCCGGGCGGCCGGGGAAGGCTGGGCGGAATTCCAATTCCCGCCCAAGCGCGTTCCCTGTGGCCGTATCATGTGCATTGACGAGAAGAACGCCTACGCGTACGCCAGGGACCCGGAACTTCTGTGCAACACGTCTGTCAGCGAGTACAGGCTTTACAGCGCCGGCAAGATCCCAACGCGGAAGGTGGGCATACCCAGGCTCGAAGGCACATGGGTCAAGAGCAAGTACCCCACGGCCAAGAAGGACCTCCTGGCATCTAATACTGTGGACTGGAAACAACTCGCCAAGCAGCCCAAGGATAAGCTCAGCGCCCTGGACTACAACTGGATCAACGAGGAACCCGAGATCATGGCCAAGGCCATGGTCCTGGCCAATGACCGGCTCTTTGTCGCCGGCCCGCGCGACGTGGTTGATGAGAAGAAGATGTGGGGCCGCTCGAACGAGGAGATCTTCCGCAAGAAGATGCAAGAGCAGACCCAGTGGCTGAAAGGAAAGCACGGCGGAGTAATGCAGGTCTTTTCCAAGAAGGACGGAAAGAAACTCGCCCAGCTCAAGCTGGACTACCTGCCGACCTTCGACGGCCTGATCGCCGCCGACGGGCGGTTGTACATGATCACCACGGACGGCAGAGTGATATGCTTCGGCAAGAAGTAAACAACCAAGAGGCGCATTCCACATGAACAGAATAACGAAGATCGCGACAGCATTGGTGATCGTCTCTTGCATGTCCGCCGCGGCGGGAAGAAGCTGGCCGAATACAAGCTTGAATCCCCGCCCGTGTGGGACGGCATGGCCGCGGCACGAGGACGACTGTATCTGACCACGACCGATGGGAAGGTCAGGTGTTTCGCCGGTGACGAATAGCAGACGGCCCGCGAGGCCGTCACAAAGCACCTAATGGCAGCCCCAAGCACCACATTGTGGATAGTGCTGGCAGCGTGCGTAGTGAGCGGTGTCCCGGACGCCGACCCCCACGCCCCCTGTGCCGTGACGGACGGGCATGTCGGTACGCCCGAGGCCGAGCCGCCGTGGCCCACGCCCGACTGGCCCAAGGCCACGCCGGCCGAGATGCACCTGGCCGCGGACAAGCTCGAACAGGCCAAGCGGTACGCTTTGACCGACGGTGGGTCCGGATACGTCATCTACAAAGGCCGGATCGTGATGCAGTGGGGAGATCGGCGCCGCAGGTACGACCTGAAGTCGACAACAAAGTCTATCGGCGTTACGGCCCTGGCCTTGGCATTGATGGACGGCAAGATCAAGAGCCTCCGGGACCGGGCGGGCAAGTATCACCCGAGCTTCGCCGCGCCGCCCGCAAGCAACGCGAAGACGGGCTGGCCGGCGAGGATCACGATCGAGCACCTGGCCCGCCAGACGGCGGGTTTCGCCAAGGGCGGCGGCTACACGAAGCTTCAGTTCGCGCCGGGGACGAGGTGGCAGTACAGCGACGGCGGGCCCAACTGGCTGGCCGAGTGCATAACGCTGGCCTACAAGAAGGACCTCAACACGCTCATGTTCCAGCGCGTCTTTGCCCCGCTGGGGATCAAGCCTGCGGACCTGACCTGGCGGACAAACTCCTACAGGCCAGTGAAGATCGACGGCGTCATGCGGCGGGAGTTCGGCTCGGGCATCAGCGCGAATGTGGACGCGATGGCGCGGATCGGCTACCTGTACCTCCGCCGAGGCCGGTGGGGCCGAAAGCAGATCATCCCCGCTCAGTTCGTAGACCGCGCCACGCGCACGCCCCCAGGCGGCGCGAAAGTACCGGTGACAGATCCCAAGCAATACCCCAAGGCCTCGGCGCACTACGGGTTGCTGTGGTGGAACAACAACGACGGCACCCTGCCGGGCGTGCCGCGCGAGGCGTATTGGTCCTGGGGCCTGTACGACAGCCTCATAGTGGTTATCCCGAGCCTGGACATTGTTGTCGCCCGCGCGGGCAAGAGCTTCAAGAGCAGGTGGAGCGGCGATTACCGCAAGCTCGCACCGTTTCTCGAGCCGATCGTCGCCGCCGCACGCGCCGCCGGGCCTAAAGCCGCCGGCCGGGCCGCCAAGGGCCGAGCACCCTACCCGCCCAGCAGTGTCATCACCTCACTGTCGTGGGCTGGGAAGCATGCTATCGTCCGCAAGGCCCCCGGCAGCGACAACTGGCCTATTACGTGGGCCGACGACGGCCATCTGTACACCGCCTATGGCGACGGGTGGGGCTTCGAGCCGAGGGTCGCCGGCAAGCTCAGCCTGGGCCTGGCACGCGTGGTCGGCCCGCCGGAGAAGTTCCAGGGCGTTAATATCCGCTCAGCCACCGGCGAGCAGAAGGGCGACGGGCCGCGAGGCCGAAAGGCCAGCGGCATGCTCTGCCTCGGCGGGACGCTATACATGCTCGTCCGCAACGCCGGCTTGTCGCAACTGGCCTGGTCGACCGATCGTGGCCGCACATGGACCTGGGCCGACTGGCGGTTTACCGAAGGCTTCGCGTGCCCCACGTTCCTGAACTTCGGGCGCAACTACGCCGCCGCACGCGACGGCTACGTGTACATCTACTCCTTTGACTCCGACAGCGCCTACAAACCGTCCGACCGGATGCTTCTCGCCCGCGTGGCGATCGGCCGGATCACCGACCGGAAGGCCTACGAGTTCCTCGTAAAGCTCACCGCCCGGGGCGAGCCCGTGTGGAGCAAGGACATCCGAAGGCGCGGGGCGGTCTTCGCCCACGCCGGACGCTGCTACAGGTCATCCATCACATACAACGCGCCCCTGAAGCGCTACCTGTGGGTGCAGGTGCTGGACAAGCGCGGCCTGGGCATCTACGACGCCCCCAAACCGTGGGGCCCGTGGACCACGGTCTACTTCACGGAGAACTGGGACGTCGAGGCGGGCGAGTCGGCCGGCTTCCCTGCAAAATGGATCTCCCCGGATGGTCGAAAGCTGTTCCTGGTTTTCTCGGGCAACGACAGCTTCTCCGTGCGGGCAGTCGAACTCGTCATTGCAAAGACAGACCAGCGGACGCCGCGATCTGTCAAACCACAGGCGGGAAAAGAGCCAAGGCGGCGTAACACCGGGCCCGTCCAGGCGGGTGAGATGCGGGCGCAGTTCGCCACGCTCAGCAAACTGATCCAGCAATACCGGACAAGCCGCAAGCGATGGGAAGCCATCGCGCCGCAGACCGTTCAGCGTGAATCGCTCATCCTGGCCGCGGATCGCGATCCGGCCGACGTGGTGCTACGCCGCACGGCCGCCCTGCTGGCGCATTTGAAATCCATGCGCGGCACCCAGGACCTGGCCGCCGAGCAGGCCCAACTGAATCAGCTGAAGACAGCAGGCAAGAGCATTCCCGCCAAAGAGCAAGCCCGGCGGCGCGGGCTCTTCGAGCAGGTGCTCGCGCTGCGCCGCAAGATCGCCTTTTCCAACCCGCTGCTGAATTTCAAGAGTATCCTATTCATCAAACGTCACCGGCTGCCTGGCGGGACGCTCCGCGGCGATCACATGTGCGATCAGTTCTTCGGCTTCCACGCGGTGCGCGGCGGCGGGCTCTTCGTGCTGGAGAATGCTTTCGGCCCCAGACCGACTGCCCGGAACGTCCTGGCCGATTCCGTGTGCAAGAACGGCCGCTTCAAGGGCAAGAAGCTTGTGCCCGGTGCTTTCCTGTCTCCGGAACTTTCCTTCGACGCCAAGACAATCTTTTTCGCCTACACCGAAGGCAAACCCACGCGCTACCAGTGGACTGAAAGCAGCACGTTCCACATTTTCAAGGCAAGCGCCGACGGATCGGGCCTGATGCAATTGACCGATGGGGCGACGAACGACTTCGACCCCTGCGTGCTGCCCGACGGGCGGATTGCGTTCATCTCGGAGCGTCGCGGCGGCTACGGGCGCTGTCACCCCCGCCCGGTGCCGCTTTTCACGCTGCACGCGATGGACGCCGACGGCAGCCGGATCGTCCGTCTCAGCCACAGCGAGAGCAACGAGTGGCACCCAAGCGTCGACCACAGTGGAATGATTCTCTACACGCGTTGGGACTACATGGACCGCGGGAACATCCAGGCCCATCACCCGTGGCTGACCACTCCCGACGGGCGCGACGCCCGGGCCGTACAGGGCAACTTCGGCAAATCGAAGTCGGCCCGCCCCACGATGGAGATGGATCTTCGGGCTATTCCCCGCTCGCCAAAGTACATCGCCACCGCGGCGGCCCATCACAGCCAGGCATTCGGCTCGCTCGTGTTGCTGGACCCTCGCGTTCCCGACGACGATGCGATGGCGCCGCTGCGGCGCCTCACGCCGGAGGTTCCTTTTCCCGAGGCCGAGTGCTCCGCCAAAGCCGGACAGGCATACGCCACGGCCTGGCCGCTGAGCGAATACTTCGTCCTGTGCGTTTATGACGCCGACGCGAGCGCCCAGCAGGGAACCAAGAACAACTACGGCATCTACCTGGTGGACGCCTTCGGCAACAAGGAGCTGATCTATCGCGATCCGGCGATTTCGTGCCTGAGCCCCATCCCCTTGCGGGCGCGGGCCAAGCCGCCGGTCCGCGTGATGGCGTCCGAGATCAAGCCGCCGCCCGCCGGGCAGACGGCGCCGGTCGGTGTGGTCAACGTTTACAACAGCCTCAAGCCGTTTCCCAAGGGCACGAGGATCAAGGCGCTGCGGATCATCCAGGTGCTGCCCAAAACCACGCCCCTGATTAACCAGCCGAGGATCGGCTACGGAAACGAAAAAGGCGCCCGGGCGGTGCTGGGAACCGTGCCCGTCGAGGCAGACGGAAGCGCCCATTTCAATCTGCCCGTCGGCAAGCTGGTCTACTTCCAGGCGCTGGACGAGGACAATCTGGCGGCTCAGTCGATGCGCTCAACAACTTATGTTCATGGCGGCCGGCGGCTCCTGTGCCAGGGCTGCCACGAACCACGCCACCGCGCGCCACCCCAGCCAAAGCAGATGCCCTCCGCACTGCGCCGAGAGCCTTCGATAATCAAACCCGAGGTGGACGGGGCCAACCCCTTCAGCTTTCCGCGTCTGGTCCAGCCGGTGCTGGACCGCCACTGCGTGGAGTGTCACCAAAAGAAGCCCAAAGCCATGGACCTGCGCGGCGGCAATTGGGCAAAGAATCCATACCGCCAGTACACGTCTTATGCCAACCTTCGGCAATACGCGTTCTCTTACGGCGCCACGCAGGGCCAGTACGACGCGTGGACCGACCCCCGTACCACGCCCGGACAGTTCGGGGCCCGGGCATCCAAGTTGTACAAGATTCTCAAGAAAGGCCATCACGACGTAAAGCTCCCGCCGGGTGATCTCCACCGCATTACCCTCTGGCTGAACTGTAACTCCGACTTTTTCGGCTCCTATAAGAACACCGAAGCCCAAGCGCAAGGAAAGATCGTCCGGCCGAAACTCGATTAGCATTCGCCGCCGGAAGCCGCTGCGGGGAGGTGAAAAGTGAGACGCAGAATGAAACGACGCAATCGCAGGAAGATTCTGACCGCCGCCGTCTGCGCGGGATGGTTGGCGTTTGCAGGAACCGCGCTGGCGGAATCGGCAAAGGACATTCTCGACGCCACGGGCGTCAAGGGCGGGCTGGTGGTGCACGTGGGCTGCGGCGACGGGAAGCTGACGGCAGCACTGCGCGCGAACGACAGCTACCTGGTCCACGGCCTGGACGCCAGCGAGAAGAACATCGAGGCGGCCCGCAAGCACATTCGCAAACTCAGCCTGTACGGCAAGGTCTCAGTCGAGCGGTTCGACGGCAAGACGCTGCCCTACGCCGACAACCTGGTAAACCTCCTGGTCTCGGAGGATCTCGGCAAGGTTCCCATGGATGAGGTGATGCGCGTGCTGGCCCCGAACGGCGTTGCGTACATCAAGGGCAAGAAGACCGTCAAGCCGCGCCCGAAGGAGATCGACGAGTGGACGCACTATCTCCACGACGCGAGCAACAACGCCGTCGCGCACGACTCGGTGGTCGGGCCCCCGCGGCGGCTCCAGTGGGTCGGCAGCCCAAAGTGGGCGCGGCATCACGATCACATGGCCAGCCTCAGCGCCATGGTCTCGGCGGGCGGGCGAGTCTTCTACATCTTCGACGAAGGGTCCACCGCGTCGCTGCAGATGCCACCGAAGTGGACGTTGATCGCCCGGGACGCCTTCAGCGGCGTGATCCTGTGGAAGCGGTCGATCGCGTCGTGGTGGCCTCACCTGTGGCCTCTGAAGACCGGCTACGCCATGCTGCCTCGCCGCCTGGTGGCCGTGGGCGAGAGGGTATACGTCACGCTCGGCCTGGATGCGTCGCTGACGGCGTTGGACGCGGCCACGGGAAAGACCCTGCGGACCTTCGACGGCACCAAGGCAACTGAGGAGGTTATCGCCTCCGACGGCGTGCTGTTCTTGGTGGTCAAGGACCGCTTCGAGGCTCCGCACTATTCAACCGCCGCGGAACTGCGGACCCGCGCCCAGCAGTGGCAATGGGACGGAGCGGTTCGCAGCGTCCTGGCAGTGGCGGCCGACACGGGGAAGGTCCTCTGGCGCAAGCAGCGGCGCGTTGTGCCGATGACGCTGGCCGTCGACCAGGGCCGTGTGTTCTTCCACGACGGTCAGAAGGTCGTGTGTCTCGACCGCACCAGCGGCCGCGAGATGTGGGCATCGCGGCCGATCCCCCGCGCCAAGTCGATCCTCGCGTGGTTCGCGCCGACCCTCGTCGCCCACAAGGGCGTGGTCGTGTTCGCCGGGGGCGAGAAGATAGTCCGGCACAAGGGCGGGAATGATTCCATGACGGCCCTGTCCGCCGACAAGGGCAAGGTCCTGTGGACAGCGCCGCATCCGCCGTCGGGGTACGACTCTCCCGAGGATGTCTTCATCCTCGGCGGGCTGGTGTGGACGGCCCCGACGACCAACCGGCGCGAAACTGGTACGTTTACCGGGCGGGACCTGCGCACGGGAAAGGTCAAGGCGAGGTTCCCCGCCGACGACGGCAACCACATGCCACATCACCGATGCCACCGCGCCAAGGCGACCGACAAGTACATTCTCACATCGAGGACGGGGATCGAATGCGTCGACCCGGTCAAGAAACACTGGGACCGCAACGACTGGGTTCGCGGCGGGTGCATGTACGGCATCATGCCCGCCAACGGGCTGATCTACACCCCGCCGCACTCGTGCGCGTGCTATATCCTCGCCAAGCTCAACGGCCTGAACGCCCTGGCGCCGGCGAGCAAGTCGAAGTCGCCCAAACCCACAAACGGCGCCAGGCTCGAGAAGGGCCCAGCCTACGCCAAAATCGAAAATCGAAGATCGTCAATCGACAATTCTGCTGATTGGCCCACATATCGCCACGACGCCGCGCGGAGCGGGCGTACGAAGGCGCCTGTGGAGGCAGCAGACCTTAAGGTCGCATGGCAGACGCAACTTGCCGGAAAGCTCTCCAGCCCGGTAGCGGCCGGCGGCAGGGTGTTCGTCGCCTCGGTTGATGCGCACGCCGTGCACGCGCTGGAGGCAGCCAACGGCAAGCGTGCATGGAGTTTCACCGCAGGCGGGCGGGTGGATTCCCCGCCGACGATCTACCGGGGGCGCGTGCTGTTCGGCTGCGCCGACGGGTGGGTCTACTGCCTGCGGGCCAAGGATGGACAGCTCGTCTGGCGCTTTCGCGCGGCGCCGCAAGACCGGCGGATCACGGCCTTCGAGCAGGTGGAATCTGTCTGGCCCGTGCATGGCAGCGTGCTCGTGCTCAACGGCGAGATCCACTGCGTCGCCGGCAGGAGCATGTTCCTGGACGGAGGCATGCGGTACCTGCGCCTGGACGTCGAGACGGGAAAGAAGCTCTCTGAGACCGTCCTCGACAACCGCCACCCCCAGACCGGCAAGAAGCTCGACGCAGGCATCCGCTGGCCGGACCTGCCCGTCGCCCTGCCGGACGTCCTCTCGTGCGATGGGCGTTCGGTCTACATGCGATCGCAGCCGTTCGACCTGACAGGCCGGCGCCGGGGGGTAATCGTCCCGAGAGACCACACCGACCAGACGGGCCCGCGCGCCCACCTGTTCTCGCCCACCGGTTTTCTGGACGATGCGTGGTGGCACCGATCGTACTGGATCTACGGCAAGACGCCGCGGTCGGGCGCCGGGGGGTGGTATCTCGCCGGCCGTCGTGCACCGGCAGGACGGATCATGGTGTTCGACGAGGACAACGTGTACGCCTTCGGGCGTCGACCGCAGCACTTCCCTCAGACGACGTGGATCGAATACCAGTTGTTCTCGGCCGGCAAGGCCCCGAAGATTGTTCCTGCCGCGGCGAAGCGGCCGGCACCGCCGCCGAAAGCCAAGTCCCCGAAGCCGAAGGCGCCCGCCCCCAAGCGGCGCCGCCCGCGGAGGCCGCCGTTGACGCATCCTGCCTACCGGTGGTCCCACGGCGTGGGGCTACTGGCCCGTGGGATGGTGCTGACCGGCAAGACACTGTTTATCGCCGGCCCGCCGGACCTCGTCGACGAGCAGCAGGTCAGCACCCGTCTCGATGACGCGGCGCTGCGTGCGAAGGTTGCCGAACAGGCCGACGCGTTGGCCGGGCGAAAAGGTGGCCTGCTGTGGGCAGTGTCGGCCGCCGACGGAAAGAAGATTACCGAATACAAGCTGGACGCCCCGTGCGTCTTCGATGGGCTCATCGCGGCCGGCGGTCGGCTCTACATGGCGACCACGGATGGCAAGCTGATATGCTTTGGCAAACAGTGAATGCTGAAGAGGTACCTCCCAGATGAACAGAATGACAAGAATTACCACAACACTGCTGATCGTCTCCTGCACGGCCACCTGGGCGGCTGCGCAATCTGCGAAACAGATCCTCGAGGCCACCGGCGTAAAGGGCGGGCTGGTGGTGCACGTGGGCTGCGGCGACGGGAAGCTGACGGCAGCACTGCGCGCGAATGAAAGCTACATGGTCCACGGCCTGGACACCGACGCCAAGAACATCGAGGCGGCCCGTAAGCACATTCGCAAACTCAGCCTGTACGGCAAGGTATCGGTCGAGCAGTTCGACGGCAAGACGCTGCCCTACGCGGACAACCTGGTGAACCTTGTCGTGGCGGAGGATCTCGGCGGGATCGGCATGGATGAGGTGATGCGGGTGCTGGCCCCGAACGGCGTTGCGTACATCAAGGGCAAGAAGACCGTCAAGCCGCGCCCCAAGGAGATGGACGAGTGGACTCACTTCCGTCACGGCCCGGGCGGCAACATGGTGTCGAAGGACTCACTTATCGGCCCGCCGCGGCACGTGCAGTGGGTCTGCGGGCCGATCTTCCAGCGGCACCACGGCATCGTCCCGAGCATCACCACGGTGGTCTCATCCGGCGGGAGGATGTTCTACACGATCGACGAGGCCCCGATGGGCCTGTCGGGTATGCCCGACCAGTGGCGCCTCGTCGCGCGCGATGCCTCCAACGGCGTGCTGCTCTGGAAGCGGGACATGGACGACTGGGGTTCCCGCGCGTGGAGCTACTGGACGGAAGGTCACGCCGCCCGGTTCAACCATCCGCTGCACGTCCGCAAGCGGCTGGTGGCCGTCGGCGACCGCGTGTACCTAACGCTCGGCTTCAACGCGCCTGTCACGGCCATCGACGCCGTAACGGGCAAGACCGTCATGACGTATAGGGGCACGGACTACACCGACGAGTTCGTCCTTCACGACGGCGTGCTGTACCTGTGCGTCAACGACAAGCCGCAGAAGCCTTGGCCCGGAAAGGGCGTGGCGCCGGAACCGCCGGTCGAGAAGCCCAAGCCCTCGCAGAAGCACGTCTGGGCCGTCAAAGCCGCCACGGGCAAGGTCCTCTGGAAGGCCGGGCCGTTCCTCGGCAACGCCTCCAAACTCGACCGCCTCGGATCGATGAGGCACCTGAACCTCACCGTGGGCGCCAAGGGCGCGTTCGTCATCGACGAGCGCGACGTGGTGGGCCTGGATCTGCGGACCGGCAAGGAGCGATGGCGCATCAAGAGGCTCCGCTATCCCGCCAAGCCGCGAAAGCCTTACGGCGTAGCCGACCTGTACCACAAGCTCATCAGCACCAACACCCACACGGTGATTTACCACAACGACGTCCTGTACGTCATGCATCCGGGGGGCTTCAGCGGCTACAAGTCGGCGGCGGGTTCCGTCGTGCAGGCACTGTCGCCCCAGACGGGCAAGGAGCTGTGGCAGCACGAGGCGGGCGCGGGGATCGCGTACCTCGACGCGCCGGACATGTTCGGCATCGGAGATAACATCTGGATCACCGACAAGAAGGCGATGACGGTGATCGCACTGGACTCAGCCACGGGCAAGGTCAAGCGCACGATCTCGATCAAGAAGGCCGTGAACGTCGGCCACCATCACCGCTGCTATCCCAACCGGGCGTCGGTCAACTACATGATCCTCGGGCGGCGAGGGGCGGAGTTTGTGGACCTGGCCAGCGGCGAGATTATCCTGCACCACTGGGCACGCAGCGCGTGCCGGTACGGGCACATGCTCGCCAACGGCCTGTTCTACCGCCCGCCGGACTTCTGCCGCTGCTACACGGCCTTCCAGCCGAGGGGCTTCCTGGCGATGACGTCCGAGAAGGCGGCCGGCAGCTTCAAGGCCCGCCTTGACCAAGCCAATCCGCTCCAAAAGGGCCCAGCCTACGGGAAAATCGCAAATCGAAAATCGGAAATCGAGAATCGACAGGACTGGTCGACGTATCGGCACGACGCGATGCGCAGCGGATCGGCAACGACGAACGTGCCGACCTCGATCGAACAGACGTGGCAGGTGGAACTCGGCAAAGAGCTGACCGCTCCCGTCGTCGCGGGCGGAAAGGTCTTCTGTGCCACCGAAGAGGATCATCAGGTCCACGCGCTCGACGCGGCGACGGGCAAGAGGCTATGGAGTTTCACAGCCGGCGGGCGCGTCGACTCGCCCCCGACGATCCACAAGGGCGCTGCCGTCTTCGGCTGCCGCAACGGCTGGGTCTATTGCCTGCGGGCCTCCGACGGTGCGCTCGTCTGGCGGTTCCGGGCTGCGCCCGCCGAGCGGCGGATCGTCGCGTTCGGGCAGGTCGAGAGCGTCTGGCCGGTGCACGGCAGTGTTCTGGTCGCGGGCGACACGGCCTATTTCGTAGCCGGGCGGTCGTCGTTTCTGGACGGCGGCGTCTACGCCTACGCCCTGGACGTCAAGACGGGCAAGCTGATCGAGCGCAAGCGCCTGCACGAGGTCCAGACCGACACCAGGACCACCGGCAAACTCCCGCAGGGCGCTTTGTCGGACATCCTGACCACCAACGGCGAGGGGGTGTTTCTCCGCAGCCGCAGGCTGGGCTTCTCGGCGCCGCTCGGGCAAGTCACGCCGGCCCGGCTGGCCGCCACAAAGCCGCATCTGATGGCCGAGGGAGGCTTCTTCGACAAGCAATGGTTCCACCGGGCGTTCTGGCACTTCAGGTCCAGCCTTGGCAGGACCACCGGCAATCTGATCGTCTTCGACGAGCAGCACGCCTACGTCGCCGCGGCGAACGCCCCCGGCATGAACAACAAGTCGTTCCACATTCCGGCGGGCGGCTACCGGGACCGCCTCACCGGCGTCGACGGCCGGGGCCCCAGTTGGCTGGCCAAGCCCAACCTGCAATACGGCGGCTGCTTGCTGTTCGTCGCAGGGCCCAAGGCCAGGAAGGCCAAGCCAGCCAAGGCGAAGGAAAAGGCCCCCGTGGATCGCAGGGGCAAGGGCAAGAATCCCAGGCGGGCGGCGCCGCCGGCAGTCGCCCGCTGGCGCATCAAGCAGTTCCCGCTGCTCCCGTGGGCCATGGTAATCGCAGGCCCCTCGACAAAGCTCGCCGCAGGCAAGACTCTGTTCGTCGCCGGTCCTCTCGACAAAACCGACGAGAAGGACCCCTGGGCAACGTTTGAAGGCCGGGCCGGAGGAGTCTTGTGCGTGCTCCAGGCCGACACGGGCAAGAAGCTCGCCGAGCACAAGCTGTCCGCCCCACCCGTCTGGAACGGGATGGCAGCCGCGAACGGGCGGCTCTACATCTCGACACGGGACGGCCGCCTGATATGCTTGGGAAAGAAATGACCAGAACGAAGGAGAGCAGATCCCCATGACCACGAGAATGAGCTACCGCGGACACGCGGGCGTGTTGGGCTTGCTGCTGCTGACGGTCGGCGCAGGGGCTGCAATCGCCGACGAACGGCAGCAGGCAGCGGAGATTCTGAAAGCTACCGGCGTAAAGGGTGGGCTGGTGGTGCACGTGGGATGCGGCCGCGGCAAGCTCACGGCAGCGCTGCGCGCGAACGACAGCTACCTCGTCCACGGCCTGGACGCCGATGCCAAGAACGTCGAGGCGGCCCGCAAGCATATCCGCTCGCTGAAGCTGTACGGCAAGGTGTCGGTTGAGCAGTGGAGCGGTAAGCACTTGCCGTATGCGGACAACCTGGTGAACCTGCTGGTGTCGGAGGATCTCGGTAAGGTTCCGATGGACGAGGTAATGCGTGTCCTGGCACCCAAGGGCGCCGCGTACATCAAGGGCAAGAAGACCGTCAAGCTCTGGCCCGAGACAATCGACGAGTGGACGCATTACCTGCACGACGCGTCCAACAACGCCGTTGCGAACGATACCGAAGTCGGCTCGCCTCGGCGGATGAAGTGGGTGTGCGGCCCGAAGTGGACCCGCAGCCACGAGTTCGTTTCGAGCCTGGTCGCGATGGTCTCGGCGTCGGGGCGCATCTTCTACCTCTTCGACGAAGGCCTGACCGGCGTGACGCCCTCATCGATTCCGGAGCGATGGACGCTGATCGCGCGGGACGCCTTCAACGGCGTGCTGTTGTGGAAACGCCCCATCGACGATCGGCGGGGCGGAAAGTGGAAAGGCTCGTCGCTGAGGGGTGTTCCAGCGTCGGTTCCCCGGCTCCTTGTAGCCGACGGCGACCGCATCTTCACGCCGCTGAAATTCGGCGCGGCCGTGTCAATCCTCGACGCGGCCACGGGCAAGGTCCTGTCCGAATGCAAGGGCACCGAAGGGGCCCAGGAAATCCGCTGCCTGGACGGCGTGCTGCTGGTCCGCAAGACGGCGGTGACGGCGTTCGACGCCAAGAGCGGCGAGCAGCTCTGGCAATCCGAGGACAAACCCCAGCCGCAGACACTCACCGCCCTGGGCGGAAAAGTTTTCTACGTGGCGGGGCCGGCCATGGTCTGCCTCGATCTGAAGACCGGCAAGCAGTTGTGGAAGACGACGGGCCAGGCGAGCAGGGAGCCACCCAAGGTGTCCAGGAAGGGTAAGGCCAGGAATCTGGCGGGTTCGCTTCTGCTGGCCCACGGCGATCGTGTTCTGCTGGCCGGCAGGGAAGGCCTGCAGGCCTTCTCCGCGGACACGGGCAAACAGCTCTGGACGGCCAAGGGCCGGCTCGGCGGGCGCGGCGAGCTGTTCGTCGCACAGGGACAGGCGTGGCGCTGGGAGGGGCATGGCTTTGTCGGCCATGACCTGGACACGGGCAAGATCAAGACAACAATCAAGGCGGACGACGTGTTCTCCCCCGGGCATCACCTGCGGTGCTACCAGAGCAAGGCCACCGTCAACTTCATCATCGCTCCCTGGCGAGGCCTCGAGTTCATCAGCCTGACCGGGGGCAAGCACACGCAGAACGACTGGTTGCGCGGCCCGTGCAAGTTCGGCATCATGCCCAGCAACGGTCTGGTCTATGTTCCGCCGGACCCGTGCTTCTGCTATACCGGTGTCAAGGTGCTGGGCTTCACTGCCCTGGCTCCCGCCTCCGCCAAGGCTACGGCCAAGGTCAGCGCGGCGCGACTGGAAAAAGGCCCAGCATACAGCAAAGTCACGGCTGCCAAGCTCGGCAAGGACGATTGGCCGACCTATCGCCACGACGCCCGTAGAACTGGCGCGACCGGATCCGAAGTGCCCGCCGACGCGTCTGTGCGCTGGCAGGTGCGTCTGGGTGGGCCGCTCACACCGCCGGTGGTTGCGGACGGCCGCGTGTATGTCGCCGCCAAGGATGAGCACACGCTGCAGGCCCTAAGCGTAAAGGATGGGGGCAAGGTCTGGCAGTTTACCGCGGGCGGGCGGATAGATTCGCCGCCGACGGTCCACGGAGGGCTGGTCCTCCTGGGGTGCACGGACGGTCGCGTCTACTGCCTGCGGGCGACCGACGGCGCGCTGGTCTGGCGGTTCAGGGCGGGGCCCTCGGATGAGCGGATCGTGGCCTTCGGGCGGTTGGAGTCACCGTGGCGCGTTCACGGAAGCATCCTGGTGACCGGCGGCGTTGCTTACTGCACGGCCGGGCGGTCGACGTATCTCGACGGCGGCATTCGCGTGATCGCCCTCGACCCGGCCACCGGCAAGGTCGTGCACGAAGCAACCCTCGACACGTGGGCCCGGACGCGTGAAGACGCCAAGGGCAAGCCATTCATCCCCGGCTACCACATGGAAGGGGCGCTTTCGGATGTTCTCGTGAGCGAAGGCAGCCATATCTATATGGGCCAGTACAAGCTCGACCTTTCCCTCAAGGAACAGGACGTTCCCTACGCCCTGATTGATCCCAAGAACAAGTCAAAGGCGATGGGCATGGAAGAACTCATGGACAAGCCGTATGTGCAGAAGATGGAAACACAGAAGAGAGACGAGCCCGTGCAGAGGAATTGGCAGCTGAGACAGTGGCCCCAGATGGCGAAAGAACACAAAGCCAAGTACGGCGCCAGCAATCTCGGCGAAAGAAAAATGGGGCGGCACGTGTTTGCCACGGGCGGCTTCCTCGACGACTCGTGGTACAACCGGACATTCTGGATGTACTCCCAGACGTGGCCCGGTTTCCACATAGCCAATCGCGGCGCGAAGACGGGGCAACTGCTCGTCGTCGGGCCGGACAAAACCTACGCCGTGCAGGCCTACCCTTACCGGAACCTGCAAAGCCCACTGTTCACGCCGGGCGGCAAGGGCTACCTGCTATTCGCCGACAAGAACGACAACGAACCAGTCCTGCCTGACTATACGCGGGGTGTTCCCAAAGGGATCGGATTCACGCGGAAGAATCCGCCCGTGTGGTTCAAGTGGGTGCCGGTGCGCATCCGCGGCATGGCCCTGGCGGGCAAGACGCTGTTCGTTGCCGGCCCGCCGGACGTGCTGGACTCGGCCGACCCGATGGGCGCCTTCGAGGGCCGCAAGGGCGGCGTGCTCCGCGCTTATTCAGCCGCCGACGGAAAGAAACTCTCCGAGCGCAAGCTCGACAGCCCGCCGGTCTTCGACGGCCTGATCGCCGCGGGCGGGCGATTGTACATGACCACCAGGGACGGCAAGGTGATATGCCTTGGCAAGCAGTAAACAATGAAGAGATACCTCCGGCATGAACAGAATCACGAGAATTGCGACAACATTGGTGATCGTCTCCTGCACGTCCGCCTGGGCGGCCGGGGAGTCCGCGAAGGAGATCATCGACGCGACGGGCGTTGAGGGCGGACTTGTTGTCCACGTCGGCTGCGGCGACGGAAGGCTCACCGCTGCGCTGCACGCCAACGATAGCTACCTCGTCCACGGCCTGGACGCCGACGCCAAGAACATCGAGGCGGCCCGCAAGCATATCCGCTCGCTGAAGCTTTACGGCAAGGTGTCGGTTGAGCAGTGGAGCGGCAAGCATTTGCCATACACGGACAACTTGGTGGACCTGCTGGTGTCGGAGGATCTCGGTAAGGTCCCGATGGCCGAAGTGATGCGCGTGCTGGCGCCCAATGGCGTCGCGTACATCAAGGGCAAGAAGACGGTCAAGCCCTGGCCGAAAGATATCGACGAGTGGACACACTGGCTTCATGATGCCAGCGGCAACGCGGTGGCGAAGGACAGCGTAGTCGGCCCGCCGCGGCACGTGCAGTGGGTTGGGGGCCCTCTCTGGCAGCGACACCATGAGCTGAACGCCAACCCGCACGCCCTGGTCTCGGCCAAGGGCAGGGTCTTCTACATCTGCGATGAGGCCCCCGCCACGGTCACCGGTCTGCCGGATCAGTGGGTGCTGGTCGCACGCGATGCCTTCAACGGCGTGCTGCTGTGGAAGCGCCCGATCAAGGAGTGGGGCTGGAAGGCCTGGAGCACGCGCGAGACGGGCGGACGCTTTAACGTGCCCATCTACATCTCGCGCCGGCTCGTCGCCGCCGGAAATCGCGTCTACGTGACGCTTGGCTTCAACGCGCCGCTGGCCGCCCTCGACGCCGCCACGGGGAAAACCGTCAAGACCTATGATGGAACCAGGTTCACCGACGAGATCATGCACCGCGATGGCCTCCTGATCCTGTCGGTTAACACCGCCGCGCAGAAGCGCGGCCTCATCAACGACAGCCCGCCCGTGAAGAAGCGGATCGTGGCACTCAAGGCCGATACGGGCGAAATCCTCTGGAAGAGGGGCCCCTACGTCGGGATTGCCTCCAAGGCCGACTCCTTCGAGCGAATCACCCACCTGTCGCTGGCCGTCGGCAAGGACGCGGTGTTCTTTGTCGAAGAGGACGCCGTGGTCGCCCTGGAGGTCAAGACCGGCAAGGATCTCTGGCGGACGCCGCGCGCCGAGAAGAAGCCGCGCCGAGGCCACATCCCGTACAAGCCGCCCAACCTCTGCACGCTCGTCGCCGGTCAGGACGTGGTGCTGCTGGCCCAGCCCGAGGAACCGTATTCGCGAAAGACCTGGAATCGGGGCGTGAAGGGCCGGCTGACGGCGTTTGCCGCCAAGACGGGCAAGGTGCTGTGGACCCAACCGTGCAGCAAGTGGGGCCCGGGCGTCAAGGCGGACGTTTTCATCATCGACGGCCTGGTCTGGACCCACGCCGCCGACGAGCACGCCGTGATCGGGATCGATCTGCACGGCGGCGAAATCAAGCGGAAGTTCTCAACGCGATCCGTCTTCAATGAAACGCACCACCACCGCTGCTTCCGCAACAAGGCAACGCAGCGTTACCTGCTGACCGCTCGGCGGGGGATCGAGTTCCTCGATCTGAAAAGCGAGCAGGGCGAAAAGCACCACTGGGTACGGGGAGCGTGCCGCTACGGCATCCTGCCGTGCAATGGGCTGGTGTATGCGCCCCCCCACCCCTGCAAGTGTTACATCACCGTCAAGCTCAGCGGCTTCTACGCCCTGGCGCCCGCCTCCGCTGACCGGCCGAAGCGCCCTGAGGGCGAGCGCCTGGAAAAAGGCCCGGCCTACGGCAAAATCGGAAATCGGAAATCGGAAATCGAAAACCCACATGATTGGCCCACGTATCGCCACGACACGAGGCGAAGCGGTTCGACGAAGGCCAAAGCCCCGGCCAAGCTGGAGCGCCTTTGGCAGGCGGACCTCGGTCAGCGGGTCAGCGCATGCACCGTTGCCGGGGCCGTGGTCTTCGCGGCGGCGATCGATCAGCACCGCGTCTGCGCGATGGACGCCAAAGACGGCAAACTCATTTGGGACTACACTGCCGGCGGGCGCGTGGATACGCCGCCGACAATCCACAACGGCCTCGTACTGTTCGGCTGCGCCGACGGCTGGGTTTACTGCCTGCGCGCATCGGACGGGAAACTGGCCTGGCGCTTCCGTGCCGCGCCCCACCAGCGGCGGGTTGTGGCGTTCGGGCAGTTGGAATCCGCCTGGCCGGTACATGGAACGGTGCTGGTCGCCGATGACGTGGCATACGTAGCCGCGGGCCGCTCGACTTACCTCGACGGCGGCATCAGCATGTATGCCATCAGGCCGGAAACGGGCAAGTTGATTCGCAAGCTTAAGCCGTTGAACAGCAAGCCGGACGGGCTGGAGGACGTGCTGGTTGGTGACCGCGGCTTGGTGTACATGCGTCACCTGAAGTACAGCCTGAAAGAGGCGAAGGCAAACGAACGCCCGGCGTCGCCAAAGAGGCGTGGGAAGCGCCCGCCGGTCTCATCCCGTGCCTTCTCCACGGCCGGCCTGCTCGATGACTCCTGGTTCAGTCGCGTCGGCTGGGGCGGCGGTGGCGGCAAGAGCGGAGGAGTGGAACTGTTGGTATTCGACGACAAGTCAACCTATGTAATACGGACGCGGCGCAAGGGCGGCTTCGGCGGATGGTTCAAGCCTGCCACAGGCGCCTATGAGCTTGTGGCCATCGACAAGGGCCCCGGGAAAACCCGGTGGTCGAAGACGGTTCCCATTCGCATCCGGGCAATGGTAGCCGCGGCCAAGACGCTGTTCGTTGCCGGCCCGCCGGACGTGCTGGACTCAGCCGACCCGATGGGCGCCTTCGAAGGCCGCAAGGGCGGCGTGCTCCGCGCTTATTCGGCCGCCGACGGAAAGAAACTCTCCGATCGCAAGCTCGACAGCCCGCCGGTCTTCGACGGGCTGATCGCCGCGGGCGGGCGATTGTACATGACGACCGTCGACGGCAAGGTAGTGTGTTTCGGCGCACGGTAGTATATGCTTGCGCATTGCGCGCAATGGGTAACGGTTAGTCTTACAGTGGAGACCATCATGAAACATCTGCTTGCATACGGAATACTGGGGTTGGTTGCGGCGTTGGGCCTGGTCCGGGCCGACCGGGCGGCCGCCCAAGAGGTCCGATTCGCCAAGACCGTTGTGGACAAGACGTTCCGGTCGGAAGGCGTGGCGACGGGCGACATCAACCACGACGGCAAGACGGACATCTTCGCCGGGGACGTCTGGTACGAAGCGCCGAACTGGAAGATGCACGAGATTCGCAAGGTGGGCAAGTACAAGGCCGCAGGGGGATACAGCAACTGCTTCGCGAATTTCGCGCAGGACGTCAACGGCGACGGCTGGATCGATTCGATCGTGATAGGGTATCCCGGGCGCGAGTGTTTCTGGTACGAGAACCCCAAGAACGCCGCCGGCCACTGGAAGCAGCGGACGATCACCCGCAGCGCCTGCAACGAAACGCCCCTGTTCGTGGACCTGCTGGGCGACGGCAAGCGAAAGCTCCTGTTCGGCACGGACGGGCGGATGACGTGGTACTCCGTGCCCAAGAACCTCGAGGGCCTGTGGGACGCCCACCCCATCAGCAAGCCCAAGGCGCCCGGCACGCAGCGCTACAGCCACGGACTGGGCATCGGCGACGTGAACGGTGACGGCCGAAAGGATGTGATCGTCACCGAGGGCTGGTGGGAGGCGCCGAAAGACCGGACGAGCGCCGAGTGGACGTTTCACAAGGTCAAGCTCGGCCCGAAGTGCGCCGACATGTACGCGTACGACGTGGACGGCGACGGGGACAACGATGTCATCACTTCATCGGCCCACAACTACGGCATGTGGTGGTTCGAGCAGACCGGTACCGGCAAGGAGGTCCGCTTCAAGCAGCACAAGTTCTTCAAGGCCTTCTCGCAGACGCACGCGATGCACCTGGTGGACGTCAACGGCGACGGGCTGAAGGACCTGGTGACCGGCAAGCGATACTTCGCCCACAACGGAAAGGACCCGGGCGGCAAGGAGGCGGCGGTGCTGTACTGGTTCGAGCTGCGCCGGCCGAGCAAGGGCAAGGTCGAGTTCGTGCCGCACAAGATCGACGACGCTTCCGGCGTCGGCACGCAGTTCGAGGTCACGGACTTTAACGGCGACGGCAAGGTGGATATCGTCACGTCCAACAAGAAGGGAGTGCACCTGTTCCTGCAACAGCGGGCGCCCAAGAGCAAGTAGATGCGGATCGGCGCTCCAGTGGCCGCGAGGCCGCGAAAGCTTTGCGGCGCCAGTGCATTCGGCGATAATGGGGGTTTGTGCGGATTCCGCATGGCCGCACGATGCTTTTCCGCAAAACAAGGAGCAGAATCGTGATCAACAGGCTGCAAAGTGTCGGTTTGCTTTCTCTGGTGGTATTTCTGTTGGCGGCCGCCGGGGTCGCTCAAGCCGCCGAGTCGGCGAAGGACATTCTCGAGGCCACGGGCGTCAAAGGCGGGCTTGTGGTACACGTCGGCTGCGGCGACGGCAAGCTGACGGCTGCGCTGCGCGCGAATGACAGGTACGTGGTTCACGGCCTGGACGCCGATGCGGCCAACATTGAGAAGGCCCGCAGGCACATCATGTCGCTCGCCCTTTGGCCCAGGGTGTCGGCGATGAAGTTCGACGGGCGGCGCCTGCCGTACGTGGACAACCTTGTGAACCTCGTCGTGGCCGACGACCTTGGCAAGATTCCTACGGCCGAGGTAATGCGTGTGCTTGCGCCTAACGGCGTGGCCTATGTCAAGAAGGACGGGAAGCCTGGCCGCCGAAGCCTTGGCGAAGGCGGCTGGTCGAAGACGGTCAAGCCGCGCCCGAAGGAGATCGACGAGTGGACGCACTACCTGCATGACGCGTCGAACAATGCCGTAGCGAACGATACGCTCGTCGGACCGCCGCGCCGCCTTCAGTGGAAGGCGGGGCCGATCTTCGCGCGGCATCACGACACGCTGGCCAGCATCAGCGCGGTCGTCTCGGCGGGCGGGCGCATCTTCTACGTGATTGACGAGGGCCCGACGAGCCTGATGTCGTTCCCGGCGAAGTGGCGCCTGGTCGCGCGGGACGCGTTCAACGGTGTGCTGCTGTGGAAGCGTCCGATAGCAACGTGGGCGAACTACCTGCGGGGCTTCCGGTCCGGCCCGCCGCAGTTGGGGCGGCGCCTGGTCGCAGCGGGCGACCGCGTCTACGTGACGCTGGCGCTTGACGCGCCGGTCACGCAGATCGACGCAGCAACGGGCAAGGTTCTCAAGACGTACAAGGGCACCGAGGGCACGGATGAGATCATTCTGCACGACGGGCGGCTGCTGCTGGTGACGGTCGATCCGAAAGCGTGGCAGGACGCGGCACCGAGCGGTCGCCGGGGCGTTCCGCCGGCCGGGAGCCCACGGTCTCTGCTCGCAGTGGACGTCAATTCCGGCGAAGTGCTGTGGCGAAAGAGCGGCGCCGAGACGGCGGGCCTGCGCCCCGCGACGCTCGCCGCCGGAGCGTCGCGCGCCTTCTTCCAGTGCGGGCGCGAGGTCCGATGCGTCGATGCCAAAACCGGCAAGGCCCTGTGGCCCCGCGATCCAACACAACCCCCCAAAGCCGGGGCAGGCAAGGCCGAGGCGGCGAAGAAGCCGCGGAAACGCCCCAGGAGACCCCCGCGCAAGAGCGGATGGGGCGCATCACACTACGCGCCGACGCTGGTGGTCAGCTCCGAACACAACGTCGTCCTGTCGGCGGACCAGGGGACGCTTACCGCGATCGACTTCCAAACCGGCAAGGCCCTGTGGAACTGCCCCTCCAGGCCAGGCCTCTGTCGCAGCCCCGCGGACGTGCTGGTGGTCGGTGGGCTGGTCTGGCTGGGCCCGCATTTTACACAGGGTCGCGATCTGCGCACAGGCAAGGTCAAGAAGACCAACAGCGTGTACAGCGACCTCTGGACCGCCGGGCATCACCATCGATGTTACCGCAACAAGGCTACCGATCGGTACATCATGAGCGGGTACCGGGGAATCGAGTTCCTCGACCTTGCCGGCAAGAATCACTCGCGCAACAACTGGGCCCGCGGCGCCTGCCAGTTCGGCATCCTGCCCTGCAACGGCCTGACCTACCTGCCGCCCAACGCCTGCTGCTGTTACCCCGGCGTGATGCTCCACGGTTTCTACGCCCTGGCGGGCGAGGGGAAAGCGAAAGGGGAGGCGGATGACGGCCCCAGGCTCGAACCCGGCCCGGCGTACAAACAAATCGGAAGTGGCAAGTCGGCGGTCGACAATCGACAAGATTGGCCGACGCTTCGCGGCAACGGAACCCGCAGCGGGTCGACGTCCGTGCCGGCACCGGCCTCACCAGCGAAGCTGTGGGAAGCGAAGGTCGGGGCGAAGCTGAGCGCCCCGGTCGTCGGCGCCGGCAAGGTAGTCGTCTCCTCGGTCCACCTCGGGCGGATCACCGCCCTGGATGCGCGAAACGGCAAGGAATCGTGGAGTTTCACTGCCGGCGGGCGCGTTGACTCGCCTCCGACGATTTACAAGGGCCTCGTGCTGTTCGGCTGCGCCGACGGCTGGGTCTACTGCCTGCGGGTGTCGGACGGCCGGCTCGTCTGGCGGTTCCGCGCCGCGCCGCATGAAAGGCGTGCGGTCGTGGACGAGCAGCTCGAGTCCGTCTGGCCGGTCCATGGCAACATTTTGGTGATGGGTGGCGTGGCGTACCTGGCCGCGGGACGGTCCTGCTACCTCGACGGCGGGATCTATCTGTACGGCCTGGATCCGAGCACAGGCAAGAAGCTCCACGAGGCGCGAGTGGTCATTCCGCACGAGGAGGACAAGTCGAAGGCGTTTGTGATGGCCGGCGTTAATCCGGACGTCTTGGTCAGCGACGGCAAGTACATCTACCTCCAGCAGATCAAGTTCGACAGGCGGCTGGTGCGGCAGAAGGACTTGGGGCGTCACCTGATGAACCACTCCGGCCTGACGGACGACACGTGGTTCTACCGGACGTTCTGGCGGCTCGGCTACGGGGACGCCTACGATTTCCCGAACTCGTACATCAAGTACGACCTGCGCGTGCCGTTCGGGCAGTTGCTGGTGTTCGACGACCGGACGGTGTGCGGCCTGCAGACGCACTTCTTGCCGGGGATCGTAGCGGCCGCGGTCAGGACGAGCAGCCGGGGTTGCCTGCTGTTCGGCGATGCCAACACGCCGCTGGCCCCGGATAAGAAGAAGCCGGGTGAGGCGGACTACCCACCGAAGACCAGGCGGCCTAAAGGGCCCGGGGCGCATAAGTGGATGGTGAAGCTGCCGTTCCAGGCCAGAGCGATGGTGATGGCCAACAAGACGCTGTTCGTAGCCGGCTGGCCCGACGTGATCGACCCGAAGGATCCCCTCGCGGCGATCGAGGGCCGCAAGGGCGGTCTGCTGTGGGTGTTCGACGCGGCCGACGGAAAGAAGATCGCCGAGCACAAGCTGGACTCACCCCCCGTCTTCGACGGACTCATCGCCGCCGGCGGCAGGCTCTACATCTCCTGTAAGGATGGGACCATGGTGTGTCTGGCGGGGAATCGCTGAAGAGAACCCCCGGGTGTAGTCACCCGGGGCGAAATATCCCTTTGCGGGTGTTTTCACCCGGGGTTGAATAAGTGCATTTCGCCCCCCGTGAATACACGGGGGGCTTCCTGTTCATCAGTGACCCGTGCCCTGGACGATGTATTGCTTGGCGCTGCTGTCGCCGGCCCGCTTGAGCCACTTGCGCAGAAGCTCGCGGTGCTTGGCCAGAACCGCCTTGTGCTTCTCGTCATAAGCCAGGTTCTTCATCTCCCCGGGATCGTTTTTCAAGTCGATGAGCTGCTCGCGGTGAGCGCCTGAGCTATAGACGACGTACTTGAAGCGGGCTGTACGGAGCATGCGGCCGCTGTGGCTTTCGACGACCAGATACTCGCGCCAAGAGGCCGGCGGCTTCTTCTCCGCCAGGGGGCGGACGCTCCTGCCGAGCAGATCCTTCGGCGGCTCGATGCCGGCGTAGTCGCACAGCGTGGGCAGCACGTCGAGGCCGTTGGAGACGAGGTGTTCATCGTTCACGCGGCCGGCGGGGATGACGTTTTTGTAGCTCATAATGAAGGGAATACGGGCGGCCTCCTCGTAGAGGATGCTCTTGTGCTCGAGCTTGTGGGCCGAGTCGTGGTCTCCGTGGTCGCTGGTGAAGACGATGAGCGTGCTGTTTTCGAGGTTCGCCTGTCGGACGGCGTCGAGCACCTTGGTGATGTGTGCGTCGACCTTTTCGGTCAGGCGGCAGTAGGCCCAACGGTGGAGCCGCCACATCTGGCGCGACCATTTCGTGCGGGCGTAATGCCGGAACATGCGCCGCTTCACGTAGCTGGTCGTTATGCCCTCGGGTTCGAGCTCGGGCACGGCGTGGTTGGCCGGCAGCGGCGGGCAGTGCTTCTTGACGAACTCGTTGAGATTCTTCCTGGGCTCGGCGATCAGGCCCTCGCAGATTCTCGAATCTAGGTTGCCGAGGGGCGCCTGCCCCCCGGAGCGACGATGGTCGTTGATCGCCATGTAGCAGATGTCGTGCGGATTCATGAACGACGCGACCAGGAGAAACGGCTTCTCATGGTCTTGCTTGAGGAATGCCACGCACTGGTCGGCTAGCTTGCCTCGCGGGTCGCCCGTAAGCCGCCGGAACCCGATCTGCTCGAGCCCCATTCCCCTCGGCAGGTGCACCTTGCCGCCGTAGACCGTCTGGTAGCCGGCCTTCCTGAACAACCACCCCATCGCCTGGCCGGCCATGCCCTTCGGCACACCTTTGCGCCCGTCTTCATTGAGGCCGATCCCCACCGCGCTCGGCATGCGCCCCGTGAAGAAGCTGAATCGGGCAGGCAGGCACACTGGGTTCGACGGGTAGGCCCGCTCGAAGCGCACACCCGACGCGGCCAGTGAGTCCATCGCCGGCGTCTTCAGGTGCTTGTTGCCCGCGCAGCTCATCATGGTCGCCGACTGCTGGTCGGTGATGATGAACAGGATGTTCGGGCGCCGCCGGCCTTGCTTTGCCGCCAGCCGTCCGGGCAGAGCTACGGCGGCCCCAGCCAAACCAGCCGTCTTAAGGAAGGATCTGCGATCCGTTTTCACGACCTCTATCTCCCTGCCTACTTCGCACGGGCTGCGCTGGCATCCGGCGGCTTATAGTCGAAGGAGTCCCAGTAGGCCTTGTCCGTGGCGTAGGGGTCGACCGGGCCGGTGGGCTTGAGGTCCTTGGGAAGGATGCCGAAGCGCTGCATCTCGCGGAGGTAGTGCTGGTTGGGGCGAAAGCCCGGCATATCGAAGCGTTTGCCTGCCTGAAGGCGTTTGTGGGCGTCGCGGACGCGACTCAGCAGCGACTGATAGAGCGGGTCGTCGGTGCTGCGGAAGACCACCTTGTTGGAAAGGGCCAGGCCGCCCGCCTCCTTGGCGAGCATGGCGCGAACCAGCAGCGACTTCTCGGGACGGGAGATGTTGTAGATGTGGCCCCGGCCGCCACGGCCGAACTGGAAAACTTTGATCTTCCCGCGACTCTTCTTGTCGTCCTTTCCTTTCACATGGCAGGGGCTGCATCGCTTGTGGATTGCAGCGATGGCCGGTCCGAGGTCGACGGGGTAATACCCGCACCCCAGCGAAGCGTAGGTGCCGGGATAGCAGGCACTGGTGTCGATCCAGAGGCGGACCGTGGTAAGTTCCTGCTTCGAGAGCTTCGCCTTGTAGTGGCTGCCGTCGATAAGCTTCATGAGGCGGCTGGCCGGGCTGCCCATCGTGTAGGGCTCGTGGTTGCTGACAGGGCGATTTCGCCCGTCGGAGACCAGGCCCCGCGTTTGCATCGTCCAATAGCTCATGGTGTACATGGGGGTCTTGTCGCCGGTGAGGTCCACCTTGCCGTCGTAGCGGTCGGGGCTGTGGCAGCGGACGCAGTGGCGGTCGAGGATCGGCTGGATATCCCGGGGGAAGTCGATGACCGCCGGTACGCCGGCCACCGCCTTGATGCGCGACGGCGGACGCTTCGTCGCCTGAAGTAGCTGCATCGCCGCCGGCTTCGACGTCTCGGTGCGCTGCTCATGGCAGCCGACGCAGCCGGTCGTCTCGCCCGGCTGGGCAACATAGAAGCTGTGCATGCGTTTGACGGCCAGGTCGTTCTTGTCCAGGGCCACGAAGAAGACGCTCTTGAGAGCGGGCACCTCAAAGCACGCCGACCCGTCCGGCTCGACCGGCACGGTCCCCAGAATCTGCGCCAGCGTAAACGAGCCGCCAATGGTCAGCGGCTCCATCCCACCCGAGTGATTGATCGGCTTGGGAAGCTGCTGGAGGACGAGGAGCTTCTTGATGGAGCCGCGCTTGAGCTTGGCCATCTTGCGGCCGTGATAGATGTCGCCCAGAACCAGGGTGCCTGTGGTCTTCCGGAGGTTGGTGCGCGTCGGGATGATGTGCTCTCGCGGCCGGGGGCGCAAGGGGCGCGGCTCGTGACACTCGAATCGCCGGTCGGCCGGGGGCAGCCGGTAGATCAACTCGCTCTTGCCCTTTCCGTCCATCACGAAGATTCCCTGCCGGCTGGCCACCAGGAAGCAGCCTTCGCTGAAGGCGTAGGGGTCCTTCCAGTGCGATCCCTTGCTGAAAGATCGGGCGGAGGAACGGACATCCGGCCCGCGACTGGGATCGACAATGGTCACCGGGCCCAGGTGCTCCGGGCGGCCGTGGCCCGGCGAGAACGACGCCACCACCTTGTTCGTGCCGGGGATCGGTTTGGCGTCGAGCATGGCGATGCCCCCGTGGAGATTGCCGAAGTACACCGTTTGCCCGGTGCCGTCGGGGTTCATCGCCCAGAGGTGATGGTAGTGCACCTGGCTGCGGTCGACGTATTCCCATCGCATGTAGAGGATGCGCCCGTCGGGAAGCATCCAGGGCGTATTATCGTGGTCGTTGTTGGAAGAGATCATGCGGATGTTTGAGCCGTCTGCGTCGCAGCGATAGAGGCTTGCCACGCGGGTGTACCAGCAGTTGATAAAGCGGCGGCACCGCGAGGAGCAGAATACGATGCTGCCGTCCGGGCAGTAGGTCGCCTCGATGTCGTCGTCGGGCCCGTCGGTGAGTTGGCGCAGGCCCTTGCCGTTAGTGTTGATCTCGTAGAGATGAAACGGGTGCTCGCCGCCCTTGCGGTAAGAGAAAAGTATCTTCTTGCCGTCGTAGTGCACCTGCGGGTCGCGGACGCCGCCCTTGGGATCGTCCAGAAGCACCGTGACCTTGCCCGTCCGCAGATTAAGCCGGCACAGGCGCCCGCCCTCGGCGTAGCCCCAATAGACGCCGTCGGCCTTCTTGTACGAACGCTCCCGTGGATACCTGGAGTGGTCGGAGTAGTTCCCGAACGTCACGTACCAGTGGTCGCGCCCGGCCACACGCACCGCGAAGATGACCTCCTTGACGTCGGCCATCGGGCCCTTGAGGAATCGCTCCAGCATCGGACCCGGGCGATACTCCGCCTTCACGGGCTTTGGCTTCGGTTTCGCCTGCGCCTTGGGCGCGGCGGCTGCAAAGGCCTGCAATCCAAGTGTTGGCCAGAGAACCCAGGCTGCGACGACCGCAACGAGCAACGCCGGGCGGCCCTTTGTAGAAAGCATCCTCACGATCCGATGACTCCTGTTTCGTTCCGGCCTGCCTGTGCTGAGTCCGCCTCTTGTGGATCGAATCGCCTGCTTTTGGTCAGACGACCGGAAAACCAAGGCGAACCTGGACTACACTTGAATGGTACAGGCCAAAGCCGTCATGATCAAGGCCTGTTGCCTGCAGGCGGCTTGAATCCGGACTGGATAAAGCCATCCGAGACGGCTACATTGGTCGCCGCTCTTTTCAGGCACGTGGTCTTCCCAAGGTAACGAACAAGGTTCACAGGATAAGGGAGTAGAAACATGCTGACAGGAATACGAACCGGCAGGTCTCGGATCGCGGCGTTGAGTTGTCTCGCGGTCGTATCATTGTGCGTGGGTGTGATCGGGCCCGCGGAAGCCCGCGCCGCGGCAGGCGAGGAAGCGCTGGCGCCGCAGATACTGGCGGAAGCGGGCGTTAAGGGCGGGCTAATTGTCCACGTCGGCTGCGGGGACGGCAAACTGACGGTCGCGCTGCGCGCCGGCGACAGCTACCTCGTCCACGGGCTGGATGCGGATGCAGCAAACATCGAAAAGGCCCGCGAGCACATCCGCAAACTGGGCCTGAGCGGCAATGTGTCGGTCGAACAGTGGACGGGCGATCGCCTGCCTTACACGGACAATCTCGTGAATCTCGTGGTGTCGGAGAACCTGGGCAAAGTCTCGAAGGATGAGGTGCTTCGCGTGCTGGCGCCCAACGGGGTGGCGTACATCAAGGGCAAGAAGACCGTCAAGCCCCGCCCCAAGGAGATCGACGAGTGGACGCACTTCCTGCACGACGCGAGCAATAACGCAGTAGCGAAGGACACAGTGGTCGGCCCGCCGAGGCACATGCAGTGGCTGGCGGCGCCCATGTGGAGCCGCCATCATCACACGCTGGCGAGCATCAGCTCGGTGGTGTCAGCCGGCGGGCGGATCTTCTACATTTTGGACGAGGCCACGGCTGCCAACATGGCCGTGCCCGGCAAGTGGTCCCTGATAGCCCGGGGCGCCTTCAACGGTGTGCTGCTGTGGAAGCATCCGATGCCCTCGTGGGCCTACCACCGCAAGGGGTTCCGCTCCGGGCCGGTGCAGCTGCCCAGGACGTTGATCGCCAAGGGCCGCCGTGTCTACGCACCGCTGGCCATGAACGCGCCCGTGTCGGCCCTGGACGCCGCCACCGGCAAGATCGTCAGAACATACAAGGAAACCAAGGGCGCCGAGGAGCTCATCCTGCATGAAGGCGTACTGATCGTGGTGACCGGTTCGCCGATGGCCGAGCAGGCCGGCGTCGATCCAGCCCTCCGGGGCGAGGCCAAATACCCCAACAAGAAAACCATCGTCGCGGTCCGCGCCGAAACGGGCGAGGTGCTCTGGCAATGGTCGGACTCGCCAACCGGCAAGCTCATGCCCCTGACACTTGCCGCCGAGGGCAAGGGGGTGTTCTTCCAGACCGGCAAGGGCTTAACATGCCTCGACGGCGAAAGCGGCAAGCAGCTCTGGCGCTTCGGCCAGACCGGGGTCGCCAAGCCGAAGGCTAATCCGAAAAAGCCGCCCCCGAAGAAGGGCCGCCAGCGCAAGAGCCCCGGGAAGCGAGGCGTTGGCTGGTCGGTCGCAGTGCTGGTCGTGCATGACGGCGTCGTGCTCTGGGCGGACGGGGGGAAGTTGACGGCTGTGTCGGCCAAGACCGGCAAGGCCCTGTGGAACTGCCCCTCCAGGGCGGGCCTGTGTAAAAGCCCCGCGGACGTGCTGGTGGTGGCAAACCTGGTTTGGCTCGGTCCGCACTTCACACAGGGCCGCGATCCGCACACGGGCAAGGTCAAGAAGACCAACAAAGTGTACAGCGACCTCTGGACCGCCGGGCATCACCATCGTTGTTACCGCGAGAAGGCTACGGACCGGTACATCATGAGCGGGTATCGGGGAATCGAGCTGCTCGACCTGGTCGGTGATAATCACTCGCGCAACAACTGGGTCCGCGGGACGTGCCAGTACGGCATCATGCCGAGCAACGGGCTCATCTACGCCCCGCCCCACGCGTGCGGCTGCCTCATGGAGGCAAAGCTCTACGGATTCTGGGCACTGGCGCCCGCAAGGAAGGCCCGCCCGGCCCTCACCGGCCCGCGGCTGCAAGAAGGACCCGCCTACGGCAAGGCTTCCGCCTTCGCCAAGGCTTCGGCGGACAGGCCGGCGGGCAAGTCCGCAGCCGGCAACTCCGATTGGCCGACACACCGCGGTAATGCGACCCGAAGCGGCGTGACGGCCTCTGCCCTGCCCGCGCAGCTCAAGCAGCAGTGGAAGGCGGACATCGGCGGCAAGCTCACCCAGCCGGTGATAGCCGGCGGGAAGCTCCTGGTTGCTTCCGTTGACACGCACATGGTTTATGCGCTGGACGCTAATAACGGCAAGAGGCTTTGGAGCTACACGACGGGCGGACGCGTGGACTCATCTCCGACAATCCACAAGGGCCTGGCGCTGTTCGGGTCGGCCGACGGATGGGTGTATTGTCTGCGGGTCTCCGACGGCAAGGAAGCCTGGCGATTCCACGCCGCCCCCCAAAACCTCAAGACCGTCGCGCTGGACCAGGTGGAATCTCTCTGGCCCGTGCACGGAAACGTGCTGGTGCACAAGGGCATCGCCTACTTCGCCGCGGGCAGATCGTCCTGGCTGGACGGCGGGATCATGCTGTACGGACTGGACCCGGCCACGGGCAAGGTCGTTCACCAATCGCCGCTTCGCAGTTCTCACCCCAAGCTGCACGAGGGCAAGGACGAGACGGCCGGCAAGTACGCCACGAGATTCGTCCAGAATGCCACCGACTACAAAACGTTCAAGGCGCCGGACAGGTCCGACGCGTTCTCCATGGGCGGCGGCACGACGGACGTCCTGGTCGGCGACGGTGAGTCCGTGTACATGCGCCACCTGAGGTTCAACTCGAAGCTCGCCAGTCAGGACAGGATGAACATGCATCTGTTTTCGACGTCCGGCCTGCTGGACGACGCGGAGAATCACCGGTCACACTGGGTGTTCGGCACGGGCGACTTCAGCCGCACGCACGTGGCCTATTCGTGGATCGCCTACAAACCGGGCAGTTACGGCTCGCGGCTTTCGGTTCCATACGGCCTGATGCTGACGTTCGACGACAAGACAATCTGGAGCATCAAACGGGGGCGCCTGATGAAGTGGAACGTCAAGGGCACGGGGCAGTACATGCTCATGGCCGAGACCAGGCCGCAGCCGCCCAAGGGCGACAAGCACCTGCGGGACTTCAGAAAGACATCCGCGGTGAACAACAAGCCGAAGTTCCAGTGGTCGGCAGGCCTTGGGATGTGGCCGCGCGCCATGCTCAAGGCTGGAAAGCGCCTGTTCGTCGGCGGCACGACCGATCAGATCGACCCCAAAGACCCCCACGGGCCCTTCGAGGGTCGCAAGGCGGGCGTGCTGCAGGTGATGTCGGGCGCGGACGGGGCCAAGATCGCCGAATACAAGCTGGGCGCCCCGCCCGTTTGGGACGGCATGGCCGCCGCGGGCGGGCGACTGTACCTGGCCACCGCGGACGGCAAGGTGACATGCATGGCAGCCAAGAAATGAAGTGGAAAGGCATTGCCGTGATCGCTCCGCAAAGATCGACGAGGGCCTTTCGTCGGGCGTCGGTTCTGGTCTTGGTCCTGGTGTCGGGCCTGTGCGTCGCACGGGCGCAAGGGGCTGAGCCGGCCAAGGGCAACTGGGTGCTGTGGTACAGCAGTCCGGCAAAGCAATGGGTGGAGGCCCTGCCAATCGGCAACGGTCGGCTGGGCGCGATGGTCTTCGGCGGCGCGGCCGAGGAGCGCATCCAGTTCAACGAGGACACGCTCTGGACCGGCCAGCCGCAGGACTACCAGCACGCCGGCGCGGCCGACCACCTGCCCAAGCTCCGCAAGCTGCTCTTCGACGATAAGCAGCGCGAGGCGGAGCAGCTGGCGGGCAAGCATTTCATGAGCGTGCCCCTGCGGCAGGAGAGCTACCAGCCGTTCGGCGACCTGGTGCTGAGCTTCCCCGGGCACGGCAAGGTGAGTAACTACCGGCGCGAGCTGGACATCGAGCAGGGGATCGTCCGCGTGCGGTACCGCGTCGGCGAGGCAACGTACACGCGGGAGGTCCTCGCCAGCCATCCGGACAACATCCTGGCCGTGCACATCCGCTGTGATAAGCCGGGCAAGCTGTCGTTCAAGGCGGCGCTGACCAGTCCCCACCGGGGCTTCAAGACAGAGCGGATCGGCAAGGGCACCGGCTCGGGGCGGGCGTGTCTTCAGTTGACGGGGCGTGTCTCGCAACGCAGCCGAACGGGCATCGAAAGCCGACTTACGTTCGGCGCGAGGGTGGTTGTGCGGGCCGGCGGCAAAGGCCGCATCGCCGTGGACGGAGACAAAGACGGAATCACCGTAGCCGACGCCGACTGGGCAACTGTGATCCTCGCCGCCGCCACCAGCTACAAGAACTACCACGACATCTCCGCCGACCCGGTAAAGCGGGTTGCCAAGACCCACCAGGCCCTCGCCGACAAGGGCTACGACGCCATCCGCAAGGCCCACGTAGCCGATCACGGCAGGCTCTTCGGGCGCGTGACGCTCGATCTCGGCCACACCGACGCGATCAAGAAGGAGACTCCCGCACGAATCCGGGGCCTCAAGCAGGCAGACGACCCGCACTTGGCGGCGCTGTTCTTCCAGTACGGGCGGTATCTGCTGATCGCCGGCAGCCGCCCGGGCGGCCAGCCCGCCAACCTGCAGGGCTCGTGGAACGACAGCCTCACTCCCCCCTGGGGCAGCAAGTACACCACCAACATCAACACCGGGATGAACTACTGGCCGGCCGAGGTCTTGAACCTGCCGGAGTGTCACGAGCCGCTGCTGGCGATGCTGGAGGACGTAGCCGTCACGGGCGCCAAGACGGCCAAGACGTTCTACAACTGCCGCGGCTGGGTGCTCCACCACAACACCGACCTGTGGCGCGGCACGGCGCCGATCAACGCCTCCAACCACGGCATCTGGCCGACCGGCGGCGCGTGGCTCTGCCAGCACCTGTGGTGGCATTACCTCTTTAGCGGCGACAAGAAGTTCCTGCGCGAGCGGGCCTACCCCATCCTGAAACCCGCGGCCCTGTTCTTCCTCGATTACCTAATCGAAGACCCGCGCGGCGACAAGAAGTGGCTGATCTCCGGGCCGTCCAACTCCCCCGAGAACGGCGGGCTCGTGATGGGCCCGGCCATGGACCACCAGATCATCCGATCGCTGTTCGGCTGGGTGATCGAGGCCGGCAAGATCCTGAACGTCGACGCCGAGCTGCGCCGCAAGTTGACAGATGCGCGTAAGCGAATCGCCCCGAACCAGATCGGCCGCTACGGCCAGCTCCAGGAATGGCTGGAGGATAAGGACAGTCCGAAGAACCGTCACCGGCACCTGTCGCACCTGTGGGGCGTGTTCCCGGGCGGCGAGATCCACCCGCGGACCACGCCGAAGCTCGCCCAGGGCGCCCGCGTCGCCCTGACCCACCGCGGGATGGGCAACGTGGGGTGGTCGCTGGCCTGGCAGGTCGGCCTGTGGGCCCGCCTCGGCGACGGCCGGCGTGCCTACCAGGCCTACCGGAAGCTGCTGGCCGACAACATGAACCCCAACCTGTTCGACCAGTGCTGGTCCGGGCGGCCGCTGCCGTTCGAGATCGACGCCAACTTCGGCGCCCCCGCGGGTCTGGCCGAAATGCTGCTGCAAAGCCACGCGGGCGAGATTGCTTTCCTCCCGGCCCTGCCCAGCGCCTGGCCCACCGGCCGGGTTACGGGGCTGCGCGCACGCGGCGGCGTCGAGGTCGACATCACGTGGAAGAACGGCAAGGCAACTCGGGCCGTCCTGCATCCCAAGCTCGACGGCAAGCACAAACTCCGCGCGCCCAAAGGCCAGGAACTCGCCGGGCCGGATATCGTGGAGCTGAAAGCCGGACGGACCCTCGAGGTGAAGTTCAAGTGACCAGGCATCGCGCGGATCGTTTTCAACCAACAAACCCCAGTGAAGGTAACAGTGGTGCACCCATGGCAAAGAAACCGCAAAACATCCACTCACGCAAGCCGCGATGCTGGCTTGTTCCCGTCATTCTCGTGTGCATGGCCGCTGTCAATGCAGCCGCACTCGGCAACGATCAGGCCGCAAAGATCCTGCAAGCCGCCGGCGTTAAGGGCGGGCTGGTGGTCCACGTGGGCTGTGGGGATGGCAAACTGACGGCCACCCTGCGCGCCAATGACAGCTACCTGGTTCATGGCTTGGATGTGGACGCGAAGAACATCGAGGCCGCCCGAAAGCACATCCGCAAGCTCGGCCTTTACGGCAAGGTGTCGGTCGAACATTGGACGGGGAAGCAGCTGCCCTACGCCGACAATCTGGTGAACCTCCTGGTCGCGGATGACCTCGGCAAGGTAACGAAGGACGAGGTCATGCGGGTGCTGGCCCCCAACGGGGTGGCGTACATCAATGGCAAGAAGACCGTCAAGCCCTGGCCGAAGGACATCGACGAGTGGACGCATCACCTCCACGATGCCGGCGGCAACGCCGTAGCCAACGACCGTGTGGTCGGCCCGCCGCGTCATCTTCAGTGGACGGCCGGGCCGCGCTGGGCCCGCAGCCACGGGTATACGCCAAGCGTCAGTGCGATGGTCTCGGCCCGCGGGCGGCTGTTCTACATCTGTGACGAGACGCTGACCTGCGCCGGCCCGGCCGTGCCGAGCAAGTGGTTTCTCGTCGCGCGGGACGCCTTCAGCGGCGTGCTGCTGTGGAAGCGTCCCGTGCCCGTATGGGGCTCGGCCGAGTTCAGCGGTACGCCCGACACGGGCGGAGGGGCCGGCTCCGTCGGGCGCTTCACCATGCCCCCGAATGTCGGCAAGCGTCTGGTAGCCGTAGGCGAAACTGTTTACGTCACGCTCGGCCCCCGCGCGCCGGTGACGGCCATCGACGCGGCGACGGGCAAGACGCGCCGCGTCTACGGGGAGACCGCCCGCGCCGACGAGATCCTCTGCGTTGGCGGGCGGCTGATCGTGTCGATCAATCCCGATGTGAAGCTCAAGCCCCCGGTGCGAGACAAGAGCGGTGGCCCCGCCCCTGCGCCCCCCAAGAGCGTCTGCGCCATCGACGCCAAGAGCGGCAAGTTGCTCTGGAAGAAAGGCCCGTTCGCGCCCGTCCGCACCACCAAGGGCCAGGACCCCTTCGGCAGGCTCGAACTGGCCGCCGGTGATGGGCGGGTCCTCGTGCTCACGCGGCAAGCCATCCACTGCCTGGATATCGCTTCGGGCAAGACCACCTGGCGGATCGATCGTCCGGCTTTGCCGGCCGCGGCAGTCAAGAAGGTCGGCTACTCCGCGATGTACGAATACGGCCTGACGGTAATGGTGTATCGCGACGGCGTGGTCCTGCTGGCCCAGCCTGAACCGGACATCCACCACACCTACCACACCGTGCCTGGCGCGCTCTACGCCTTCGACGCCAAAGACGGCAAGGGGATGTGGAAGCACGCCTACGGCGGGTGGGGCCATCACACCCAGCACGATGTGTTCGTCGTGGGCGACGTCGTCTGGACCCACGTGAACGCCAAGGCCAAGTTCGGTTCCGCGTGGGGCAGCGGCAAGAAGGCCGTCAACCAGAGCCAGATAGCCTACCGCATTCAGGCCCTCGACCTGCGGACCGGCAAGGTCCGCAAGGAGCTTGCGACCAAGGATATATTCAACGTCGGGCACCATCACCGCTGCTACCGCAACAAGATGACCGAGCGGTTCCTCATGTCGTCGCGCCGCGGTGTGGAGTTCGTGGACCTGGCCACCGGCCAGCAACAGCAGCACCACTGGGTCCGCAGCGGCTGCCTGCTGGGCAACCTGCCGTGCAACGGCCTGCTGTACGTCACCCCGCACCCCTGCGGATGCTATCGCAACGCGCTGCTCACCGGGTTCAACGCGTTGGCGGCAGAGAGAAAAGCGAAGGGCGCGAAACGCGACGGGCTTAGGCTTGAGCGCGGCCCGGCCTTCGGCAAGATCGGAAATCGAAAATCGGAAATCGAAGATCGAGAGGATTGGCCCACGTACCGCCACGACTCGCGGCGCAGCGGCGCTACGGGGTCAACCGTCCCCGCAAAGCTCAAGGTTGCCTGGCAGGGCAAACTCGGCGGGAAGCTTGGCAGCGTGGTCGTCGCGGGCGGAAGGCTCTTCGTGGCGCAGATCGACGAACACACAGTCCATGCCCTGAACGCGCAAAACGGCAAGCCGGTATGGAGCTACACGGCAGGCGGGCGGGTCGATTCGCCACCGACGATCTACCAGGGCCGCACGGTCTTCGGATCGGCAGACGGGCGCGTGTACTGCCTCCGGGCCTCGGATGGCGTGCTTGCATGGCGGTTCGACGCGGCGCCGCGGCAGCGGCGTGTGATTTCCTTCGGCCAGTTGGAGTCGCCCTGGCCCGTCTCGGGCAGCGTGCTGGTGCACGAGGGGAAATGCTGGTTCGCGGCCGGGCGGTCGTCCTACCTCGATGGCGGCATTCACGTCTACGCCCTCGACCCGGCAACGGGCAAGGTGGCCAGCCGGAAAACGATCTACAGCCCCGATCCCAAAACGGGGAAGATGTCGCCCGAAACCAGCGGCCAATCGATGCCCGGGCTGCTGAACGACATCCTCGCCACCGACGGCGCGAACGTGTTCATCCGCCAGATGAACGTCTCGTCTTCCGAGGGCCGACGTGGGCAACACCTGTACACCACGGGCGGCTACCTCGACGCGAGTTGGTTCAACCGGACGCTCTGGAAGGTCGGCCGGGCCCAGACGTCGGGCATCATGGTCCTCGGGAAGGACGTTGCCTACGGCGTGGAGATCTACTCGTCGCGCAGCCGGGAGACGGTCTTCAAACCGGGCGCGAAGAGCTACCGGTTGGCGCGCTATTCGCTGAAGGCGCCGGCCGGGGGGCGCCGGGGCCGGGCCGGAGGGTCGAAGGCTTCTTGGCAGCAGCGTATCGGCATTCGAATCACCGCAATGGTTCTCGCGGGAGACACGCTCTTCGTGGCCGGCTCGCCGGACGTTGTCGACCCCAAGGACCCACACGGCGCGTGGGAAGGCCGCAAGGGCGGTGTGCTGGCCGCCTTCGCCGCCGGCAGCGGCAAGAAACTCGCCGAGTACAAGCTGGACGCCCCGCCCGTTTGGGACGGCATGGCGGCGGCCGGCGGGCGGCTGTACCTGGCAACCATGGACGGAAAGGTCGTGTGTTTCGAGAAGTGAATGCCCGCCGACAAGAATCAGCAGGACAAACGCCGCCCGGCGGTTATCATGATTGCAAACGAAACGGGAACCATATATCTGGAGAAAACGAAATGACAAAGAACAAATCCCTGCTGCTGTCGCTGCTGGTTGTTGTCCTGGCGGCTGTGCTCGTCTGCCACGCAGCCGAGAAAAAGGCCACCGAAGAGTCCCAGGCCACCAGGCCCGAGCCGACCAATAAGATCGATGGGTTCACAAACACGCCGCTCGTGCCGGGCACGAAATGGCACATCCACGACCCCAACCGCCCGCAGCCGAAGTGGGTTCAGCCGAAGTACGACGGCAAGCCCGTGCCCGCTCCCGACGGCGCCACCGTCCTGTTCGATGGCAAGGACATGACCAAGTGGAAGAACAAGAATTGGAAGCTCGTGGACGGCTACATGCAGACGACCAAGGGCAGCCAGGTCAGCGTGGAGCAGTTCGGCGACATTCAACTACACGTGGAGTGGTACGTCCCGGCCGGCCTGAAGGGCTTCGGCCAGAAGCAGGGCAACAGCGGCGTGTACATGATGGGCAAGTACGAGATCCAGGTCCTCAACTGCTACGACAACCGGACCTATGCCGACGGCATGACCGCCGCGATGTACGGGCAATATCCGCCCATGGTCAACGCCTGCCGCCCGCCGGGTAAGTGGCAGAGCTTCGACATCCATTTCAAGGCTCCGGTCTTCAAGGACGGCAAGCTCGAACAGGCTACCTACGTGACCGTCTACCACAACAATATCCTGGTCCACGACAACGCAAAGTTCATGGGCGCGACGGTCTGGCGGAAAGTTGCCCAGTACAAGCCGCACGGGACCAAGGGGTCCATTTCCCTGCAGGCCCACGGCAGCCCCGTACGTTACCGCAACATCTGGGTCCGCCCGCTTGACAAGAAGCTCGGGCCAAAATAAACGCCGGCGCTATTGAGAAGATGCCTTCCCACGGCGCGCAGCCGCGCAGACCGCGAAGCAGATCATCGGCGCAACGGGCGGCTTTACATGTCAACGGAGGCAGGCAAAGTCCTCTGCTTTGGGAGCGGGAAATAGCAGAGCACGTTTACAGCTCTGCACGGAACCGCTACTGCTTGCGGGTGATACCCTTGCCCAGCATCGGCACGACATCGGCCGCCTGTGCCGGGCCGTAGTTGAAAATCGTAAAGCCCTTCGCCCCGAGCCGCCGGGCGGCATTGATTTGCACGATCGCCTTGCAGACATCCGTCGGGTTGCTCCAGGTGCTCAGGCCGATTCCCGGATAGCACGGAACCCGCCCGGTCCAGGTGAGCTGCTGCCTGACCATTCGCTCGAAGGCCCCGCTGTTAGGCGTGTAGTCCATGGGGCATACGAAGTCGAGGTACCCGCGGTCGCACCAGAGCTTCCAGTCCTGGCCGATGCTGTCGCGATCGGTGGGCCAGTTCCTGAAGACGGCCGCGGATATCTTGATGCCGGGCCTGATCTTCCTTGCCTGCTCGGCGACCGCGGCGACCACCGTGGTAATCTGACTGCGCCGAAAGTCCAGCCACTTTCCCCGCAGACTTGTCCCTAGGGGATCGCCGGCTTTGCGAACGTCCGCAGGCCATTTGCCCACCTTGCGGCCGATGCTTTTCTCGAACCGTTTGCGGCACCCGTCGCAGAAGCAGCCCTGCTGCCCCGGGTAGCGGATGTAATCAAAGTGCAGCCCGTCGACGGGGTACTTGCGGGCGACCTCGATCATCGAGTCGATCTCCAGCTTCTGGTTGTCAGGGTGCGACGGACACAGCCATAGCGCAATCCCCTTGCCGTGGTAGTCCACCTGCATTCGCCCGGCAGCCTTCATTCGGGCGGCGAACCCTTTAGGCGTTCCCCTGCCCAGACGAAAGTTGACCTTCCAGACGTGGCAGGCGAGGCCGTACTTCTTGCAGGCGGCAAGGCACAGGGCGATCTGGTCGCCCTTCTCGGCGACCTCCGGGGCCACCGGCAGAACGTCGCTCTTGTAGAACGCACTGCCCGCCCACAGCATATTCGGGAGGATCGCGGTGAAGCCGTTGTCGGCGAGGCGTTTGGCGGCCTGGTCCCAACTCATTCCGGCTACGCCGAACGCACTGTGGCACCAGAACGCCCGGTGTTCGCCCTTCAGGGGTTTCTGGGCCAGGCAGTGCGCGTCGATCATCGCCAGGCGCGCCTTGCCCGCGGCGATCACCGACTCAACGAACTTCCCCTTCGCCTGAGACGACTGGGCTTGCTTGTGGAGGGCGGCGGCACGGGCAAGTGCTGCCCCAGCCCTTTTGTCCGCGCCCGCAAGCGCGGAGATGCCCCGTCTGGCGGCTTCGTAGCCGTCGTATGGCTCGAACCGCCCGATCTGTGCGATGCGCCCGCGTGCGGCCTCGTCCCAGAGCTCCGGCACGAGGTGTCCCGCCATCGCCAGCAGCAGGCGCTGCTTGTTCTCGGGATCGTCGCCGAGCAGGACGTGACTCAGATACACGCAGTTGTTGGAGGCGACAACGGCGGGCAGCCGGGTGTATTCGTTCTTGTCGGTGTACCACCAGGCAGCTACGTGGCTTCGCCCCTTGATCGGCGATGCTTCGCAGACGTTCCACGAGGCCTGCTTGACCGCACCCGGCATGCCCGGCAGCGGGAGGCCCGACGAGCGGATGTTGATCGACGCGAAGTAGCCTTTGTACTTCTCGCGGACGTGCCGACCGAGGCGGATACCGCCCGCCTCCTGGAGCCGCTTCGGCATGACGTAGCAGGCGATCAACTTTCCGCCGCCCTTCATGTATGCCGCGAGCACGCCCGTGACCTTTTCGCCCATCGCCGGATTATACGGCAGGATCACCAGCTTGATGCCCTTGAGCCGCTCCGGCCGGACGTCTTTGTCGGCGATCATCATGTACGGCAGATCCAGGCGGTCCAGGAACCTCTCGATAATCCCGGCGTATTTCCGGGCGTCGCGGGCCTGGCCGGCGGCTGAATCGCCGCGCACCACGGCTATCCGCCCGCCGGTGCCGAACAGCCCCAGCGCCGCAATGGCAAACTCGGTGTCGGCGTTGCCGCCACGCCACGCCGAGATGCGGATGGTGTCAACGTTGCCCCAGCCGTCGGGCTTTCCCTCGATCCGTGCGTTCCGCTTGTGGATCCTGACAACCGCCCACTTGCCCAAAGTAGACGCCTCAAAGCCGCAGTTGTACCACCCGCCTCCGCTGCGGAAGTACATGGTAAACCTTCCTATCGCAGACGGCTTGGAGCAGCGCAACAGGAACCGCATTCCCCGGCAGGCGGTCATGTCCAGCTTGACCTTGCGGTCCCACGAGGCCCTGTCGATCTGCGTGCCGCGGAAGTTGCAGGGCATTGTCAAGGCCCGGCGGCCGTCGATCTCGCCCACCGAGACGGGCTTGCTGCCTGCCATCGGATGCCACGCGGCGCGGGCAGCCTGTTGGGAATATGAAAACTCGTCCACCGGCTTGTAGTCAGCCTCGCCGGCCGGGGCGCCGGCGGCAATGATTGGTATGATCGCAACAGCAACCACTGTGACCGTCGAGAAACGAAGCATGGCTGGCTCCTGTGTGGAAAGCAGGCTGAGGCCCACTCAGCCCCCTTCCCTCTTTCTGGGAAAGACGAACCTGCGGGGGCGCGTGATAATCCTTCTCTTCGGCGGCGCGGATTTGGCGGGGCGCTTGAGAACGTCGCCGATCTTCCCCGGGTGCTGCACGATGTCGTCGATAAGGATGTGGGCCCAGTGCCCCGCTCGCTTGTCGACGATCTGAAGCGTCGCCGTCTTGCCTGCAAGGTCGGCCACGTCCCACCCGTCCGCCCGCAAGGTGTTGCTGTTGTGCCCCGTAACCGTGCGAACGGCCTTGCCGTCGACGATGAGATTCATACAGGTTTCGCCCGGGAACTTCCCGCCGCCGACGAGGAAGGTGATCGTCTTGCCGCGGATGACGAACTTCGGCGACGTCAGCGTGCCCGTGCTGCCGTCGCCCCCGTGGTACGAACTTATCATTCGCTTGCCCGTGAACCCGCTGGCGGGGTATTGCGGAAAGGGCTTGCCGTCGCACGGCCCGCGTCCGAACGCCTTTCCCGTCAGACCCCACCCTTCCAGGTTGGCGCTCTCGAAATTCGTGACGACGGCCGGCTTGGTCAGAGGGCCGAAAGCCCCGCCCGACAGCTTGAGGCCCATTTTCTTTATGCGCTCTTCGAGATTCTTCAGGGCTACCCGGGCCCCCACGCCTATCGCATCTTTGGTCTCATGGAGCGACAGGAACTGGAGGTAGTAGCGGAGCGCTCGCCCCGCCGCGTTGGCCTTGCTCGTCGGCGTGGTCCCTTTATCGATGAGCTGCTCGTACCACTGGGCCAGGGCCAGGCACTCGGCCTCTTTCAGCTCCTCCAGGGGCTTTGCCGCAAGCGGCACGTACTTCCGCAGAGATTCATCGCAGTCGTCGCTGAGATACTTCGCCGCCTCGGCGGGTGAGTCCAGGCCGACCAGGCACATCTCGATCAGACTGTTGCGCGTCGCCTTGTCGCCGGGATTCGCCGCGAGCTTCGCCTTCAGGCTGTCTATGGCGATCTGAACCTGCAGGAGATGAACCGCAGCGACCAGCTTCTGTGAGATCTCCACCCGCTCGGGAAGCTTCAGCCACTTGGCAACCGTCAGGGCCTCCCGGTAAAGCCCGACCGCTTCCTTCATCTTCCGCTGCTTGGATTTCTCGTCGCCCGTCTTGAGCAGCATCTCTATCAGCGGCTTCCCATGCTGCTGCTTGTCCTTGCCGGTCGCCCGGATATAAAGGATGCGATAGACCACTGTCCGCTTTTCGGCCCAAATCGCGGCACGCTCGGCGGCCACCTTGTCCAGGATGTCCAGGGCCTCGATCGCGGAACCAAAGCCGCCCGCAGCCTTGATGCCGTATTTGTACGCCGCCTCACAAATCGCCACCTGAACCTTCGGATCGTCCTGGAGCGCCTTGGCCGCCGCGAGCAGCTTTGCGGCCGCATCGGCGTCGCCCTTGGCGGATTTCGCGATGCGCTGGATGAGCTTCTGCGTGGCATCGCCCTGCTCCTGCGCTGCAGCCGACATCACCACACACACCACAATCGCAAGCACCGCGGCGACCCAAGGTGATCTGTCCTGGCGTTTCACGGCATCTCCCTTATCTTCAAGGCGCCTTGCTCTTGGCGAACGCGTTCCATTCCTTTTCCATCAGGTCCTTGCGGCCGCGCTGCGGATGGACGAGCGCCCGGTACCGTAGCGTCAGGCTCTTTCCCGCGGGCAGCTTGTACGGCTCGTTGAACAGCGGGGCGGTGCTGAAGTTGTTCTTCTTCAGGCCTCTCATTGAGATGTACCACGGGCAGGGATGCCGCAGGTTCCGCGGATGGTCGAACAGGGCAACCCCGGCCGCCCGGCCGTCGGTGGTGGCGGCGCTGAAATCCGCCCACCGGGCGCTTTGTCCGTGGGCCTTGAGGTTGCGGCGGCCTTTGCTGTCGAGCACCTCAAAACCGGCCAGGCCATCCGCCAGGCGCACCGACAGGCCGGCGTAGCCGCCGTAACTCTTGCCGCCTTTCTGCCCCGGCGGCGGGGTGCGATCGAGCACCACGTCGCCGGCGCCGGCGGTGAAGGTCAGATGCCAGTCGATACGGTACCGGCCGGCCTCGTCCGGGGCGCTGACGACCAGGACGCGCTTCTCCGTCAGCACGGCGGGCTTGCCGGGCGGATGATAGCTCAGGGACATGTCGATCCTCGCGGAATAGTCTTTGCCCGCGACGGCCTTCGTGTCGAGCACTTCGGTCCTTCCCTTGGCCAGGTGCGTCTTGCGGTCCTCCTCCCAGTAGTTCACCCCGTTGATGTACGTCCACGAGAACCACATCGCGTGGTGCCAGGGATGGTCCGGCGGGCTCAGCCAGGTAAGCACCGTGCCGTCGAGCAGCGCGACGGGGTGGAAGTTGGGCTTGGGGGTTTTCTTGTGGTTGAACTGCCAGACGACCTTCCCGTTGTTGAGCAGGGCGAGCGACCCGTCCGTCTGCCGCCAACTGAGTTTGCGCGGCTTGGCGGCTTTCGGCGCGGGTTTGGCGGCGGCGCTGGGAGTGGTATCGGCCGGCAGGTCGCCCAGGGCGAACTGAATGCCGTCGAGGTAGTGCTTCAGCACCGCCGGGTTCCAGAAGACCGGATGGTCGTGGCCGAGCGAGCAGTAGAAGACGCGGCCCTTGCCGAACTTCTGGATCCAACTGACGGCGTAGTCGTTGTCGGCGCGCTTCATCGCCTTCTTGTGCCTGGCAGTGATGCGGGTTTTGGCCAGGTCTATGCTCAGCAGAACGCGGAGCTTCTTGCGCGAATAGGGTCCGGTGAACTGGTACATCTCATCGGTGATCTCGAAAGACTTCCCGGCGAAGGCGGCGTTGAGCGGGTGGCCGGGGTCGTCGACCTTGATGGTGACCTTCTCGTGCCACGGATGCCCGTTGAAGATGCCGCCCATCATCTCCGCGCCCTGCGGCCATTTCAGCGAGTAGCGGGCTTCGAAATTGGTGGTGGCCCCGTGAATGCCCACCACGCCCTTGCCGCCCCTGACGAAGTCCAGCACGTTCTTGGCCAGCGCGGCGTCGCGGAAGAAATCCATACGGTTGGAGTTGTTGAAGCAAATTGCGTCGAAGCGTTTGAGGCTGTCCGCCTTGAAGACGGCCGGGTCCTTGCTGTGGACGACCTCGAACGCGCCGGTCTTCTTGCCCATCAGTTCCACGGCCTTGGCGCCGTAGGGGATCGCTGTGTGCACGTTGCCCTTGCCGCGGCTGAAAACCAGCAGTTTCCGCGGCGATGCCGGCTTGGCGGTTGCTTTCTTGGGCACGGCTTCCTCGATCTTCTTCAGTTCCGCCGGCGAGATCGCCCCCGAAGCGGTGGACAGCAAGGTCAGTGCGGCCATTGCCGCCGATGCGGCTGCGATCCCTATTCGATTGCGATTTCTCTGTCTCATCGGTCTGTTCTCTCCTTGGGGTCTGTTCACCGCCGGCCTACAGGTGCCACGGGCTTCGCATCGCCCGCGTAAGCATGCCGTTGGCTGTTTGGTCGCCGTCGAAGCGCTCGTTCGCGGGATTCCACTTCAGTCTGCGCTGAAGCCGCACGGCGATGGCGCTGATCTGACACAGCGTATCGACGGCGACGGCCGCGTCGATGGGGCTGATCGTGTCGGCCCGGGTTCTAATGCAGTCCAGGAAGTTTTTCACGTGGCTGGTGCTGCGATACAGGTGGATTTCGTCGCGGGCGATCGCCGACCGCAGCAGCGTTTTGGGATGGGCGCTGGTGCCGCCGCGGTCCACCTGCACCCAGCCCTCGGTGCCTTCAAAGGCCGTGCCGTGCGCGCCGCCGCGCCCGTAGCGCCGGCGCCACTCACCCGGCGCCGGCTGACCCGTGAAGTTCAGCGTCACGCCCGTGTCGCAGCGGACGGCGACGTCCCAGTCAGTGGCAGTATCGCAGACCCCATCGGCCGGGAAGACGCCCTTGCCGCTAATCTCCAGCGGGCCGCTGAGTCCTTCAGGCACGCCCCACATCGCGACGTCCAGCGGGTGAATGCCCCAGCCGGAAATCCAGCCCACGCAGTAGTCGGAGATGAACGGCCAGATCTTGCCCGGGTCGCCCGGGGCAAACCGGTTGGTGCAGCGATGCCGGGTGTGCGGCGAGAAGGGCGCCGGGCCCACCCACATGTCGTAGTCAACTTCCTTGGGCGCGGGCACGACCTCCAGTGACCCGCCCGACCGGCTGCCCGGGCTCCAAACGTTCACCGTGTGAACCTTGCCGATTCGCCCGTTGCGGACCAGTTCACACGCGAGACGAAATCGCGAATTCGACCGCTGCTGCGTTCCGAACTGGAAGACGGCCCCGTATCGCCGCACGGCCGCACGCAGGGCCTGCGCCTCGGCGATGCTCACACCGATGGGCTTTTCCAGATAAACGTCCTTGCCCGCGCGGACGGCGGCCAGTGCGATCAACACGTGCCAGTGATCGGGCGTGGCGACCAAGACCGCATCGATGTCGTCGCGGGCGAGCAGCTCGCGGAAGTCTCTGTAGACGGCACAGCCGCTGCCGCCATAGCGACGGTTGACGTGGTCTTTTCCGACGGCCTGCCGGCGGGCGTTCACGTCGCAGACCGCCACAACACGGGCGGAGTCCTGGCCGAGGAAGTTTCTCATCACCCCCGCGCCCTGATTGCCCACGCCGATACAGCCGATCGTGATCCGGTCGCTCGGCGCGACGCGGCCCTTGCCGCCGAGGACCAACGAGGGCACCACGCATGGCAAGGCCGCCCCAGCCGCTGCACCGGCCCCCAGCATCTTCAGGAACCGGCGCCTTGTCTGCTTGCGTCCCTTCATTTCTCCCGTGGCCTTTCGTGCGGGCCTTCCCGGCTCTGCTCCTGTGTCCGGTCCCATGCTAAGGGCCCGGCGGTTGATGTCAAGTCACCGCGACCGGCTGCCCTCAGCGTCTCGGTCATTTGCCGGAACCGGGCTTAAGCGCTTTGCCCAGAAAGGCAAACGCGCGCATCAGCCCTGCGCCCCTGAAGTAGAAATCCGGGAAGGCCTTGCCCGCGGCGGTCATGCGCGGGCCGCCGGCGTAGGCCTTCGGCAGAGGGCAGGTATCATCCATGAAGCGGATGTAGGCCAGCCGGGCCTGGTTCTCCGCCGCCTTCAGGTACGCGTCGTCCTTGTACATCCTGTGCCATTGAAGTAGGCGCATGATCTCGGCGGCATGCCTTCGCGGCGTGTCGGCCCCGGACAGATCCCTGACCTCCGCCTTGGGCTTCGTGCCGGGCTTAGCTTGCACGTCGCCGGCGGCAAGACGCGCCTTCATGTCCTTCAGGGTCTGCTCGAACTTCTCCCGGCCGAGATGCAGCTTGGCCAGTTCCGCCAGCTTGGCCGCTATGCCGGCGTTGGCATCCTTGATCCTGAGCGACAGTTCAGCCGCGTGTCGGGCCAGGCGGATGGACTGGCCCGGCGGGCCCTTGCCCGGATCCTTCCCCTTGACGTCCGGCTCGAACGTGAAGGGCACGAAGCCGTACTTCTTCGTGCGCGCGATCTGCACGTCGAGGACCGTGTTGAACGCCCGCTCCAGCTCCTTCTTGACTTCCGGGTTCTTCGTGTTGAGGTAGGCGGCCGTCCAGACGCGCATGTACGCGCCCAGATGAGCAGGATAGGAATGCAGGCTGCCCTTGCGGTCATCCTTGCCGAGGTAATCGCCGTGGCGGCAGTAGATCGCACGCTGCTTGTCCCAGAAGTGCCAGTTCCAGATGCCCAGCGCGTACTTCTCCAGCGGTGTATGACCGCCGACCTTGGCCGCGGGCAGCTTGGCCAGAATCCCAAGGAAGGGCACGGTGTCCTTGATCTCATGATAGCAGGCCGCGTACAGATGCTTCGAGGGCCCGTCGAAATACGTCGGACAGTCGTACTGGAAGTCCCATCCGAGGTGCTCGCCCCAGGGATACAGACCCGACGGCCCCTGAGTGTTCCGGAACCACCAGTTCAGGGCCTTCTCGGCCTCCTGCCTAAACCTCGGATCGCCGGTGATGCGGCTCAGATCGAACAGCGTGTAGTACAGTTCCCTGTCTTCGTAGGGATCGCATCCGTACAGCGTGACCTTGTGCGGCCCCTCACCGCCCAGGCCCGACGGATAGTTCAAGATCTTGTTGAAGTCGAACTTGTGGAAGAAGTAGTAGCCGGCCTTCGGCCCTTCCCAGTTGGCTATCTGCTTGGTCCAATTCGCCTTCCAGCTTTCCGGCATTTTCGCGAACAGCGGGTACGGAGTGATCTTCGGCTCCTTCTCCCGCGTCAGGATGTTGGACAGCAGCGGGCTGTGGACCTTGCCGTAGCGGTCGCGGCCGTACTTGATCATGCAGTCCGCGAAGTCCGTAGCGACCTTCAGATAGTTCATGGCCCCGAGCTTCTCGGCCCGCTGAGACGAGGTCGAGACGATCTGGCCCCGAGCGAGGCCGGCGACAAACGCCAGCACCGCCGCAAGCCAGATAAGAGATTGCCGAACACTCCGCATGGTCGCTCCTCTGATCATCCGCGCGCACGCGGCCGCGCCTTCGCGCCACTTACTCGGGAACATTCTACCGCGAAGCCTTGCCCGTTGTCAGGCCCTGCGGGCAGCGCTGCTGCTACAATCGAGCGGAAGTCCAGAAAACGTCCGCCAGGAACCTTGCACAACCTTGCACTTTTTTCCCGAATAAAGTGCAAGGTTTCGGCGCGCAAAATGAGGGTTAAATCCAGCATTTCCAAGGCATTATGTCAATTCTGCAACCTTGCACTTTTAGCGGGCAGGTGCAAGGT
>SDBT01000170.1_pt1 | contig 90269 bp, 80 predicted proteins | sample 2277101 | NCBI WGS metagenome assembly SDBT01 (sample SAMN10404973, study PRJNA504765) | marine sediment metagenome | isolation source: marine sediment core GS10_PC15, 103 cmbsf | place: Arctic Ocean: Southern Knipovich Ridge | collected 2010
AGTGGTTTAATCGGTAAGTTCGTACCGCCAAAATACCCGTAGGGGCACGCTGCGCGTGCCCAGGGCACAAGCATTGTGCCCCTACAACAAGACATATGTTATTAAGCGATTGCAGCACTAAGTTGTCAGTGCATGGACTATTCGTGATTTCTATCTCTGAACAGATCATTAAGAAGGTAATATGGAGTATGCCGTTTTGGTGATCATACCAACTATCGCCCATACGCACCCTATCACACTTTCGCCCAAAACCGCGCCCAGGAAGATAGGCTTGAATTTGCGGTACGATCCAACTCCGCCGAGCTTGATTATGAGAGATTTGAGCAGCCAGCCGATCAGAAACGACGCCCACAGGCACTTGGTCGCCCAGGACAGGTGCATTAAATAGCCCACGGGATGCAGCGGCCACCAGATGAAAGTGTACCGCATGAAGAGCAGGAAACCCATGAAGACCATACCGCCCAGAATGACTGAAGTCTCCTGCCAGTTAGTACCTGATGGATTGCTTATAGCGCTTGCCGACGCACCAAAAAAGCGTTTTGGCCGGGCGATAAAAGACTGATATGCCACTGAGTTCACCCCGCCATAGTGATAAGTCATCTTGAGGTATGAATAGTAGGACGCCAGCATACCTACCAATACCGCTATGGTGATGGCAAGTACCAGTTTTTTCCGTTTGATATTAGCGTAATCCGATATCTTGAAAGAGTTCATGAAATGCGGCATCATTATTTCCCGAAGATCCCACATTAAACCCTCTTGAAAGCCCAGTAAAGCCCAGCTTGGCGGGTTAATCGGCGAACTTCCCACTATCGTCTGCAAATATTCTGATGGCAGGAAGGTTTGCTGTACGAAGAGCAATCCGGAGTTGGAGACCATCCAGGTTAGCACCGTAGCGATAGAAAAGAATATTAAGAGTATGCAGATCGCTACCCACAGCGACATTCCGGCGGCGAGGCACATAGCTATCATGAGTCCTATGCCCAGTATCAGTCCCGGCACTGCCCAGCGATACGATAGCGGTTCATTGGAGTCATCCAGCGCACTTTTCGCGGTAAATGCCCTGCGGAAAACGTTACCGATGTGCTCCTTGCTGATCCAGAAAATGTAAACGATTATCACCAGGTAAGCACCCATGCCCTGCCGGTGCGCGAAGGTTGATTCCCCGATAGGGCTTCCGACGGCAGAAAGTATGATAGCTTCCACTTTATAGAAAAGGAAGAAGAACCACATGCTGAAAGATATTTCCATAGGTATCAGGTAGGTAAATCCTATGACCGAAAAATACACGGACAATCTCACCGAGTTCAGCGGTGTCCAGGGCTTACTGGGGAACGCGCCCCAGAAGAAGCGGTCAAGCGGGATCCTCGGCACAGCGGGGAAGTATAAGTGCAGGGCGTTTACGCTGTGCAGCACCAGAGGGAAGGCGGCTCCGATCCAGAGAAGTCTGTTTGAAAAAAAACGTCCCAGCGCGCCGGGAGAACCAGCGCTCTGGGATAGCTCACCCGGTATCTGCACCAGCGGAAAGCTGAACCGCTCCCGCTCTACCCACTGTTTGCGGAGTATTACACAGATACACATCATAACGAAGTACATAACTATAACAAAAGCCGACCATGCTATCAGCGGCTTTGTCCAGGCTGCCCAGGGCACGGATTGTTCCCCTGTGTAGAAAGTCTCCACAGCCACTTTATCTTTCAGGATCAGCCAATCGTTGAGATGGCGCACCAGAAGCTCATTCCATTCGTTTTCAGGCGTGGCAAAATATGTGGGGGCTGGTATTAGCGGGAAGAGATAGCGCACCAGCCCGGAATAGGGGATAGCTGCCACTACAATCAGCATACACCAGATAACTATCAGTTCGGCTGTGCTGAATCCATAGCTCGACTTCAGAGATCTCAATCCGACGTGGATCAGGAGTATAATCAGGAACAGAAAGACCGATGCGATAGGGAAATGGTTGCCGACAAGGTGTGTCCCGCCCACAAAGTAAGCGTTATAAGGCTCCACAGCGCATATAATAATCACCCCTATTACACCAGTTAATATCGCCTTTAGAGTAAAGCCTCTTTTACCTTTATCTACGGAACTATCCTGCATTCATATTACCCCTTTATTACTCACTTCAGCCCAAATCCAGAACCAAAATTATCTCATTGGTAGGAATATAGCGTATCTGCTGTAAAGCGTCAAGCATTAATCCAGATTTCCCCATGCCCATTTTATTCTATTACCTGAGCAGCAAGATTCTATCTTGGTTTCCGACGCCGGATTCCAAAATGCCAACTTAGAAAGTTGGGCTACAACTGGATCGCGATCTAATGTGACAAAGTCAAGATAATAACGGAGGAAAATTGGGAATGAACACTATTGACAAGATGGACGATGGATATTATGATGGAAGCGGCATAACTGGAACAGTGGGTTTTCGTCGGAGAATGTATATTATGGATTCACTTAAAGCGCTGTTTATCGGGAACAGCTATACCTATTGCAATAAGATGCCGTGGATGGTGTCAAAGCTGGCGGAATCATCGGGCAAAGCGCTTGAGATGGAGATGATAACCCAGGGAGGAGTCAGTTTTGAGTGGCACTTCAACAATCCGGAGACGTTAGCGGCCATAGGAAAAACCGGGTGGGATTTTGTTGTCCTTCAGAATCACAGTCTGGGAGCAGTAGAACATAAGGAGAAAATGCAGAAATATGGACTGGCGCTGATCCGTGAGGTTCAGAAGCACGGTGCGCTTCCAGTTCTTTACATGACGTGGGCCAGGCAACATATTCCAGAGATGCAGGCGGAGATAGCCGAGGCCTATACTTTCCTCGCGCGGCAGACCGGCACCGTAGTTGCGCCAGTTGGCATTGCATGGGAAAACGCTCTAAAGGCAAATCCTGAGTTGATACTCCACACAAAGGACAAGAGCCATCCAAATCCCGCTGGGTCTTATTTGGCGGCATGTGTTTTCTATGCAACGTTCTACCCATTAAATCCAGAAGGTCTGACTGGAAAGATCACGATAGATGGTGAGGACGTAATCGATCTGGATGACAAGGAATCACTGTTTCTGCAATCAATGGCCTGGAAAACAGTACAGGAATTTGAGCTATAACAGCAAATCGGAGAGGAAAAATGCTATCTGAATACGTAAACACAAACGGTACAAAAATCCACTATCAGCGCACAGGGGGCGATAAGCCATCAATAGTGCTGGCACACGGTTTTTCGGATAACGGCCCATGTTGGGTCGCGCTGGTGCCGGTGCTGCGGGAAGATTACGATGTGATCATGTATGACGCGCGAGGACACGGACTTTCGGACGCGCCAGAGACAGGATACTCTACAGAAGATCGCGTGGCGGATCTTGCTGGTCTAATCCATGCGCTGGGATTGGAAAAACCCATACTCATGGGGCACTCAATGGGCGCGAGCACAGTGGGCTGGACAGTTGCCATACACCCGGATATTGCCCGCGCTGCCATACTGGAAGATCCCGGACTCCAGAGACAGACTCAGACTCCCCTTTCGGAAGAAGAGCGGAAGGACATGGCAGAAAAACGGCGCGCCGAAATATTGGGAAGAAAAGCCATGACTCGCGAGCAGCTTATGGAACTCGGTCGGTCAAATACGAGTTGGCCGGAAGAAGAATATGGGCCGTGGGCAGATTCCAAATTGCAGTTAAGTCCCAATGTCGTTCAGTTTTTTGGCGGATATATGCGTTCATGGCTGGGTGATGCCTTTCCAAAAATTAAAGTTCCCGTCCTGATTCTCAAGCAGGATACGGATGAAGAAGGCAAGAAGCGGGATCAGGAAGTAGCCAGACTCCTGCCAAATGGAAGACTCATACACATCGAGGGCGCTGGTCATTGCATCCGAAGAGACAAGCCAGAGGCCACAATAAAAGTGTTAAGGGAATTTCTGGCGGAACTGTAGTAATTATCACCCCCATCCTAGCCTTCCCCCGTCAAGGTGGAAGGAACCGGTGGCTCTCCCGATCATTGCCTTCTAAATGAGAAACGGGTACTCCTGGCCATGCCCGAAATCCCTTCCCCCTTGACGGGGGAAGGCTAGGATGGGGGTGACCAGAAGAATAACTTGATAATGCAGCAATCATAGACAGATCCACCATTACTCAGGAGAATCGCAAGTGCGAATAGATTGTCAGAGTCATGTATTTCCTGTGGAGTATGCGGAGGTGCTGGCGCGTAATCCAAAGCCGCCGCGTGCCATTCCGCAAGACGGTGGGCATATTATCACATACGGGGATGTGCAGAGCTTTCGACTCAGGCAGGAGGTTTACGACATGGACCGCAAGATCCGAGATATGGACGCGGCAGGGATCGATGTGAGTATTTTGAGCGTAAACATGCCCGGGCCAGAAATGCTTGTCCCGGAGTTACGGGTAGAAGGAGCAAAGGTCTGCAATGATTTCGTGGCGTCAGTTATTCAAAAACATCCTGATCGATTTTCTGGTTTGGCATGTCTTCCGTGGCAGGATTCTCCGGCAGCGATAGCGGAGATAGACCGGGCAGTTGATGACTTAGGGCTTTGCGGCATTATTCTTTACTCTCACATCGGCGGCGACCCGGTGGACGCGCCCGCCTACGAGCCGGTATATAAGCACGCGGAAAAGCGGGAAATGCCCATCGTACTGCACCCAACCGTCCCTGTCTGGGGAAAAGAGATCAAAGATCACTCCATGATCCCTATGGCGGGTTTGATGGCAGATCACAGCTTCGCCATGCTGCGGCTTATCTTAGGAGGTGTTCTGGAACGCCATCCCCGCCTTCAGGTGGTTCAGCCGCATTGCGGTGGAGTTCTGCCATACCTGTGGGGGCGTATTAGAAATCAAACAGAGGTGATGGGGAGAGGGATGGAAAATATCACCCAGCCGCCGGATGTATACTACCAGCGGGTATATCTGGATATGGTATCGCCGTCGCCTTTGGCTCTAAAGTTCGCCTATGATTTTGCAGGCCCTGATCGACTGCTATTTGGCAGCGACCACCCGTGGGTTGATATTAGCACCTTTGTCAGGCTGGTGGAGGAGATGGATATACCACAGGAAGACAAAGTCAGGATCTTCGGTCTTAATGCCCAAAAGTTGTTCAGGATCGGTTGAGCGCTCTTTCCTGAAATGGTGATAGTCTATGCGATCTCATATATATACAGTATTTCTGGAAAGCGCCCATTCCGGGCTGAAAGTTATTCTAGCCAGCAAAATGCGGTCACTGCTCACTATGTTGGGGATAATCATCGGCGTAGGCGGCATCGTGGGAATGGTTTCCATTGGCGAGAGCGTCAAAGGTGTACTCATGGGGCAGTTGGATAATATCGTAGGCGGCGCCAATATGTTTGGCATTTTTCGTCCTCCCGTCTTCTTCAAGAACGACAAGTTAGTGCCCAATCGCAGCAGTCATTATCTGACTTACGACGATGCCATAGCTCTGGAGCGTTACTGTAAATATATCACATACGTTGTCCCGCAGATTGAGGCGAACGTTCGCATATCAAGAGGCTACGCGGGAAGGCACATAGACGTGATGGGCACATCGCCATCGTTCTCTCCGGGGATGGAGTGGTTCACCAAACTCGGGCGCTCCATGCGACACAGTGATGCAGATGACAGGATAAAAATGTGCATTCTGGGGTTGAGGGTGGCCAGGTATCTTTTCGGTCAGGATGTCGATCCAGTAGGCAGTGAAGTGAGATTGGACGAAAAAAGATACATCGTCGCCGGCGTGCTGGAGGAAAAAGACGAGGATATGGACAAGAAAGTGATTGTGCCTATCACTACTGCTCAGGATCGCATCACAGGCAATGATAGGGTTGACCATTTCTGGGTCAAGACTACCAGCATCAAAACGGTGGACGTTGCCCGCGGTGAGGCATCATCCATACTCATGACGAGGCATGGTGGACAGGATTTTTTCAGAACGTGGGCGCTGAAGGACATACTGAAATATATCAACAAGATGATCATGGTACTTCAGATCGCCATTGGCGGACTGGCTACGACAGCTCTTCTGGTGGGCGGGATAGGCATTATGAATATCATGCTGGCGTCGGTGAATGAGAGAACCTACGAAGTCGGATTAAGGAAAGCTCTGGGAGCCGGGCGGCGCGATATTCTGTTCCAATTCATGGTAGAAGCTGTGGTGCTAAGTCTTATAGGAGCCGCTGGTGGGATAGGTGTGGGATTCGGTTTCACTCGCGCTGTCTCATGGTTCATGAATAACATTGCCAAACCGCCAGTTCCCTGGGAGCCGGTATTGTCACTCTTCAGCATACTCTTCGCGATCTTTGCGTGTACCTGCGTGGGTGTCTTTTTTGGGCTTTACCCGGCATACAAGGCGTCTCTCCTGGCACCCGTAGACGCACTCAGACGGCGGTGAATTACGTAAGAGCAAAATCCATACCATTCCATTATCAAGCATACCATCGGTCAGGCGATGGCGGCTAAGGCGGATCGGGAGGAAGAGGCTGAGAGAGGAAAACTGGAAGCCGTGAAGGGGTCGTTAAGCGACGAAGAGCGGTTAAAGCTACGGCCCCCCCCCCCCAAAAAACAGGCGGAGAATGCGATTAAAGCATCTGGAGAGTATAAACAGGCGTTTATTGCGGATGCTCTGATTGAGGCTAAGGAGAATGAAATATTGAGAAGAAAACATTAAATTCAGCGACTTGGTATATCGCCTACACTGATGAGGTAATTTCTTACTCCCGCAACAAGAGAAGTACCTTCATAGCTCTGGAATTCATTGATTGTTTCTCTGCATGTCCTGCAAAATTCACAACATGTTTTAGCAGTAAATTTTGTTAAGTCTAGCTCATAGTCAGCCTGCATCCGATCTCCCTTCAAATCCCTCACAGTATCACCCAATATCTCTACCTCACGCACTCCTGAATTTCTGAGACAGCGGATAAGGGGATCATGGTGCTTCACACACCTATCGGGAATGTTATGACTTGATAGGTATGACCGTATATAATGATAGACAGCATAGTAGGCACGGCTAACTGCTGAACGCCTGGAAGCTTCATCAGGAGAAGATTTAAGTATATTTGCTAAATCCAAGAAATCACAGGGATCCATATTTATATGATGTGATAGGTGAATCTAAGAAATTGCCGCTTATCTCTGGGGATTGAGTCATAAATAGTAGTGCGAAGCTTTTTCCGCGCTGCCGCAACCTCTGTAGTTTTACCTTTTCGACGGATTGTAAAGCATAGCATCTCATGCTCTCCATCGCCAAATCGCTCCGTGCGCTCAATGGCTATAGCTTCTATACCTCGATGTGTCGCTCGAATTATTTTATTAATTTGCGGGATATATGGCAGCAGACCATTTCTTTGACACATATCAATAGTTTCCGCATCTAATAAAGGCATAAACTCATTACCAAACGAACTAGATGGGAGTATCTCAATGGGTAGTGAATCAGGCGTGGTGACAATTCTTATAAATATATCATCATGCTGCATATCCAAGCAAGCACCAGTTGCAATAACTTTTATATTTCCTATACTAGGTGTCCATTGATCGAAATCACCGAATATATATTTAGCCCGTGACGCAGTTGTGGTACTAATGTGCCAATTGCTGGCTGGATAACTCCATGAGGACGCGGGTGTAATAACTCTATGTCTAAGGATATTTTCCCATAAACACAGTGATGCAAAGCTATCCATATCGATGGGCTCAGTATATACAGCTGGGCTCGGTGTATAATCTGGCATATAGGAAGGATTTATTGGCTGCGCATTTGCTGTCACTGGATGTTGTCCTCCAAGCGATTCCCTAACGGGATACTAATCATCATCACCCAAAACACTGGAAACAATTTCCTGAGATTCCGTTCTCATTTTGCTCCAATTTGAGAGAAATTTATCGATCGTTTTCGTGGGTTTTTCATCCTCCAGATCAAGATGGTAATTGAAATTGAACCGAAGGGATTCATGCATTTGACCTTCCTCTATTTCTTCCTGTCTGGGTTTGATATCAACTTTGAGCCGCATCCCAAGAAAATCACGCGACAAATATACGCCAAATCGAGCATCGTCCTCCGCGAATCTTCTGTATAACGGTGAATCCTTGATAAAAAAATGCTTACGCATAAACGACACGAAATTGTTCTGGTCTTTTGGCGCAACATCCCAACGTATATTTAATCCAATTGCCAGATATGGTAAATTTGGCACCGGCGGAAGTTTCTTGATTATATCTTTGATTATCCCTATCGCCAACTTAGGCACATCGGGAGACTCCGCGGTAAATGTGATCTGTATCCGCCCAAAAAGTGCCTGCAACTTGAAGCTGGAGGTTGTAACAGAAGCAACCATTGGGTTGTATACAGGATCTTCTACAATATCCTCTTCCACAATGATTCCTTCGTCAATCAACCACTCCGCAGAGAAAATAGAGGGATTCAGGTTCTTACCAACAATAACGATGTCTGCTGATACCAGATTTTTCAATTTTTGAGGCTCCGATGATTAGAAACAGGAGGGGATATACATTTTGCTTATTGCAGTGTTTTGACACCGCTGCCCCTTGTCAGTTTCAGTATTATAGCAATTGTGGACTATACTTGTCAAGAAGTTATAAACTTATAAACTATAGTTAATAGTAGCTCGACTCTTTCCTATGCGGTCGCTGCATAAGTAAATCGAGTTAAGGCCAACGAAACGTGAATAAAGTCCCATGATTTATATCGGCGGAAATGCTGCGGAACTCTAGGATTCCCTCACATCCTAATTGTTTCACGTTACATCCAGCAAATCCAAGCAGGCCTCAATTCTGCTTAAGCGTTCTGCAATCGACCTTATTAAACAGCAACCGTCATCGTTTTCCCACCATTCACAAAGTTTTTGCACGCATTCATCAAATCGCGACACACTTACCAAACTTGTCGACATCAATCCGTTTGATCTCCCTTGAAGCCAGCATATCCTTCATATCCTTTCCCCCAGGGGGTCTAAGAATCTTGTAGAATCTACGTAAGCCCTTTTCTAACATTGATAGATTGAGATGCGATAGCACCAAAAACTGATCCGGAGCCTAAACAAGTCAATTAGTCTTAAACTCTCCAAATGTATGAGGAAGCGTCCTCATTGATTCTTCCAGCCGTTTTTTCATTTCATCCAGCTTCGCAGCATACCCGGGTTTATAGGCCAGGTTTTCCTGTTCGTAGACATCATCCTCAAGGTTATAGAGTTGATCCTCATCGAAATAGCAGGGGAAATCTCTGTCAGCATTATAGGCAACGCCGGGCTGGCGCTCCATCCAGTTCTCCTTTCCGTCCCAGGCGATCCGCCGTTTCTTTCCTGTTCTAGCAGATTCCCGCGCTTCCACTTCCATTTTCTCACGAGCTTCAGTTGGTGGGCGATTGGCGATATATTTCCACTTTTCTGTGACAACGGCGCGAGTATTGGAGCATTCCAGCAACAAAGCGTCACGCCGGTCTTCTGTCGCTGCTTGATCGACGAGGGAAGGCAGGAAGCTCCGTCCGTCTATGACCGTGTCTGATGCAATTGTTCCACCCGCCAAATCAACGAAAGTAGGCACCAGGTCTATATTTGCACAGATGGAATCGATCTGGGTTCCGGGTTTGATCCTGTCGGGCCAGCGAACGATGAACGGAACCCGGCAGGCTTCGTAGCAGGTATATTTTCCCCGACTCTGGTGATCACTTGAGAAGATCACGACAGTATTGTCAGCAATATCCAATTCATCCAGTTTCTCCAGGATCGCGCCGACGCTGTCGTCAATCCACGTTGCAGGGGCGTTGCGTTTGTCAATTTCTCTTGCTTTCAGGCGTTCCAGAATACTCTTCCGCGAAGGCTGCACTTTCGGCGCTTCTTTGAGCATTCCAGCCGGAGTTGCCAGAGGATTATGGTTCAGCCATCTGGAATTATACTGACCGTGTGGAGTTGTCAGGGGCATATAAAGGAAGAACGGCTTGCGGTGATTTTGATCGATGAACTTTAGAGCGCCCTCGGTGAACCACTCCAGATTGTGGACTTTCATTGAATCGGGTACTCCCAGCTCTTCTTTGTTTCCAAAGTAAACCCTCTCAACAAAATCAAAACCCAATTTGTCCTTAATATGAGCCACGCCTTTTTCATAAGCAGCTCTCATCTTCCCCGCGATATCGGGATCATAGGGGTCTGCATCTTTGGCGATCCCTTTAGCTTTGCTGCCGGGAGCTCTGTTGTGCCATTTGCCGATCATTCCGGTTGCGTAACCACAGGACTTCAGCATCCTGGCGACATTCGACTCCTCTGGATCAAGCGGCGTGTTCCATTGTATATTGGCATGAGTGCCGGGTTTGTATCTCTTACAGAGCGCAGGGCTTCGGCTGGCAAACCGTCCGGTCAGCACTGAGTAACGACTTGGTGTGCAGATGGAAGTGGTGATGTAGAAACGCGTAAAAGTGACGCCATCCCGCGCAAGCCCGTCGATGTTTGGCGTGAACATCCGGGGATCGCTATAGAACTGTCCTCTTACCTGATTAGAGAAATGACCAAGCTCCTTAGCGCCGGTGTATGATGGGAACTTGACATGATCGTATACGCCGATCTCGTCGAAATCCAGATCATCTGCGTAGATCAGGATGATGTTAGGTCTTGCTGATAGGGAAGTCTCACCACCGACAATATGTGGGCGCGCAAGCGTCATCGCCGCCGCCGATCCACCAACGATCTTCAGGAAGTCACGCCTGCTGAGGTTTCTGTTCATAATGTCCATCCTCCAGTATCAAACCTAATATTTTTCTACCATATGGCTAAATGGTGCAATCGGTAAATAAGCTGCGTTTTCAAGAAGGGCGGGTTATGGGTTATCAAATTGGCGCAAGTTATACTATTTATTGTAGCTCTTTGCGCTAAATGGCAGTATATCAACATGATAAAACCCGCCCCTACAAAGCTATTGTTACTTGTCGATTGAAGCACTAAAAGCACGCCTGCGGGATTTTGGCTACTGCCTTATCTTCTGCGGGATTTCCCACTCGTCACCAGTCCGGGTAAACAAATGAGGCCCGAATACATTAGATAACCTATCTTCCAAAAATACTTTAACCGTAACATTTGCTGTCTGACCACCGAGAGAAAATGCCACAACCTTTACCGTGTAATCCCCAGATATTGCATTTTGCAGAGTGAACGTCTCCGGGCCATAGCCATTCACATCGTCAATGTCCAGACTTCCGCCGATTTCGGTTCTCATGTGGAAGAAATAACAATCTTCTTCATTTGGATCGATCACGTGAAGATCCATGTCAGTCTCTGAATCCCACGTTAACACAACTTTAATGTCCATCACAGGAATATCAGCATTAAGAGTGATTCTCTCCGTCCTGCCAATAACATTGTTATTCGCGTCCTCAAATTCTATCCAGATGGTATTCTCGCCCCTGGCCAAAACGATCTCCTGTGCGAAGCGACCACTTGATCCAACATTCATCAGCCTGGATTCGTCACTACCGCCTGTCTGCTGATTTACCAGGTGAATTCGTCCATGATCAACATTGGGAGCGATGGATTCCGGAATCACCCCTGAGATGATCTGAGTCCTCTCACTAACTCTCTGACCGTTGCGAAGTCCCACAATATCTATGTTGTAAATATCTCCACCACCACCACCGCCGCTGTCCAGGTAAATATCTACAGAAACTGTCTCACCTGCCTCATAAATATATACTTCTTCACTTCCCGTATATGTGACCTCATCCCCTTCATAAGCCTCCACTCTGACCGTTATGAGTTCGCCAATGGGAACAGCCACCGCGCCGGTAGCTGTCCTGCCGTCAATGTCCAACTCCCGCTCAATGGCTTCCCCGTCATGCACGGAGATATAGACCATCACCTTTGTCACATTCTGGTGCGGAGCAGATGGCGCAAAGTGGATATGAATGTTAGTATATGCTATATCCTGCGATTCATCCTGCCCACAGGCGGCGAGTAATACTAATGTCAACGTAATTATGGAACAGAATCTAACTCTTTTCATCATCGCCACTCCTATCATGTTATCGCTTGCGGGAGGCTCCAGGCTTTGCCTCCATAGAACGCTGTAGTTATCCTCAGAAGGAAATGTAGATAGAACACACTCCGCCGAAGCCGTCTAGATCGCTTTCACCATTATCGGCAGTTCCAATGTAATAGCGCCCTTCCAGCGATAAATACGAAGAAAGTAATGCGTTCCAGAAAGTCATCCCACCACCGAAGCCGAAAAGCTGCGAATCATTCAGATCGTTATCGTTTTTCTGGATCATAGAAAAATCCCCCAGCAGCGACATAGAAAACCTATCGTTGAGTGGGAATCTAAGGTATGCTTTGGCGTCGACCTGATTGCCATACAGACTGGCGCTGTCCTCCAGCAGGTTGTTCTGAAATAATCCCTCATCGCGGCGTATAGTGTATCTGCCGGACATCAGCAAATGAATGTAAGGCGTTCTCACGAGAGCAATTCCCTGAACGGCGATCCTATCATCTTCCTGATACACTTCCCTGCCATCCTGCTTGTCGGGTTGGTATGCTACGTATGTCCCGTCCAAACGAACCAGCAATGGGCCTGAAGCCACATCCGCTCCGGCAACTGCGGTGATCTGGTCGCCGGGGAGATACTCTCTCTCCGGATCTTCTGATAGAACGTATTCTCCCTTCTTGATATAGCCGCCGCCAGCGCCCAATACAACAAGACCAAATTGCTGTGCCACGCCACCATTGACGCTTATGTCAAATCCCTCGCCTAGATTGGCGTACCGGAACCGCATCCTCCGGTCGGCTAACATGGCGCTCACGCTCAATTGCTCCTGGTCCAGCGCACTTTCACCCAGAGGAACGCTCACTCCGGCGTTCAGCATCACCGTATCATCAGCAAACATCATAACAGCGCGGGCTTTCAGATCGCGCGGGCCGGTCAAAAAATCATCATCGACGGAGGATACAATGGCAGTGCTGAGAATATCCAACGCCAGGTTGCGTGTAACCGAGAGCTTCACAGCCAGTGGAATGGATAACTGACTCACAATGCTACCATTATTATTCAAACTCCGAAACTCGGATCTGGTCGCTATGGAGAAGTTGGTAACCTTACGCACAGTAGCTTCCTGAACGACAGTAGCTTCCTGAGCGAAAGAGATATTGATTATGAGAAATGCCCCAATAATGGCAATCCATCTTTTCATAATGCTGCTCCTTATATATAGGCTTGCAAGCTAATATCCGGGATAATTAGCGGAATTGACGACTACTCGCCTATCACCATTCCACAGTAATCTGCATTGTCCCGTATTCACGCTCCTGTGGTATTACATCTGGAATAGACGGTGGAGCTTCTTCTGGTGGAATACCGGGATCAGTATCCATTATTATCAATCTAGGCCTGGTACCCGGCCTGGTATATCCATCCACTGTCGGTCCGTCAATGATAGCCTGTTCCAGCCAGAAAGTATCCTGAATATTGCCTATCATGGGCGTTTCGGCAATCACCTCTGTCTCTTCCGATTTTTTCTTTGCCTTTGAGAAGTTGGGGTCGATTTTAACGGCCTCCTGATATGCTTCTGCCGCTTCCCGATACATGCCTCTGTCCTCGTAATCCAGACCGCGGCAGTAGGCGAGGAATGCCAGAAATGACTCGGTAGGCAATTTCTGGATCGCGTCCCGCTCTTTCTGCGTCAGAGTCACGTTGAGACCATCCAGAATCCCGAAAACCAGTTCCTTTTCCATAAAGAAGAACCGATTCCGCGCGTCTGTAACGTTTGCCTTCGCATCAGTCTGATTAATGACAATGTCGGTGGCGAGGGCCTCCATACTGAACGTATCCGGCTGCGGCGTGGCAAGTGCACCATTGACCATCCTGCGAGCTCCCAGCAATCTGCCGGCGCGCGATGCAGTGGATTTATCTATAAGGCCGGATTCACCCAATTTCAGTTCATCCATGAGCGCCTGTATACGCGTTCGCTCCAATACCTTCAGATCGTTTACCTGCGAGAGGTCGGTTATAATCATATCCGCCAATCCCTTCCGGAGCACGTCGAATTCCTCACTGCCAGTGACATTGGCGAAATATGAGACAGCGATGGTATTTTCCGGGATTTTGTCTATGGTGAGGGATTCCTCCTGCTGGATTGCCGCCCGTACCTCTCTGCGGATCTGTTCCCGCATAAGCACCCCTATGCGTGCCTTTAGCTTGAATCCCATAAGCGATAGCGGAGATTGTCGACAGTATTCGCCATATTCGCTGATAGCCTTGGGAATATCATCCCGTTCTTCATACACTATTCCCTGCCAGAGGTATGCTTTACCATAAAGCGGATCAGCGGATTTCGCTCTCGCAAAATTCTCAGAAGCCTTCCCCAGATCGCCATTTCTGAAGTGTGCGATACCCAGATCCGTGAATATTCTGGGATTCAGTGCCGATGTCATCACAGCCTTGTTGAGATAGATAATAGCCTCGTTGTAGTTTTGCCTATCCAGTGCGCGTCGACCTTTGTGATGGTCGGAAAAAACAGCGCAGCCTGTAATCAGCAAAACGATTAATAAAGCAGAAAACCATTTGCTCATGCTATATTTCCTCCTTCAAGTCATTCAAATTCATGTCAACCACCGTAGGGGCACGCGGCGCGTGCCCATGTAAATCACCTACTGCGTTCCAAATTCGCTGGATTTTCTTTACCCATCAACCACCGTAGGGGCACGCGGCGCGTGCCCATGCAAATCACATATTGCGTCTCAGATTGGCTGGATTTTCCTTACACATCAACCACCGTAGGGGCCGCGGCGCGTGCCCATGTAAATCACCTACTGCGTTCCAAATTCGCTGGATTTTCCTTATCCAACTCCCATTTCAGGGGGTTATTGATGATATATTCACGAGCCTTGCGCAAATCTTCTTCATTGCGGATAACATGCTCATAGTAATTCCGTTGCCACACGGGAGTTCTTCTTCGTGTTTCTTGCAGATCGCCTATTCATCTAGTAACGGCGGCTTTATAACCGCGAACGATTGTTGGCAATGAGCCGGGGACAGGTTTTCCGAACGACTCCACCATAAAGGCACGCGGCCGCGTGCCACCATGAGAATTGGTGACAACGATGATCCCGTGCAGATGATTTGGCATAACAACATACTCATCCAATTCCACATTCCTACGAATATTAGTGGTTTCGTTCCACTCATCGCGGGCAACTTCACCGAATCCATTCAGCACCATCTTCCCATCAACGATCCTGCCAAATAGACATTTCTTATCGCGGGTGCATATTGTCACAAAATATGCACCCACCTGAGAATAATCATAGCCCTTCAATCGGATGGATCGACGGTAGTGTTCTTCTGAATTGTCTTTCACCTTCCACTCTCCATGATCTCTTGTAGGGGCACGCTGCGCGTGCCTTGCACCTTGGGCACGCTGCGCGTGCCTTGCCACCCTGGGCACGCGCAGCGTGCCCCTACATTGCGAAGCGATATTTATTTGCTGAGAAAATTGCCTATCCTATTGAACATTGATCAGCTTTCTTACGCTCTCAAACTCACCTGCCTTTATGTGGTAGAAGTAGATTCCACTGGCGACCTGCTCCCCAAACTGATTCTTGCCGTCCCAATAGGCTGCTTTTTCTTTTGAGAGATAATACCCGGCGGGACTTTGGCCAATTTCGAGAGTTCGCACCAATCTGCCGCTCAAATCATATATATTGATGCGAACAGAAGCTTCCTCAGCCAGTTGGTATGGAATCCATGTTTCCGGGTTGAAAGGGTTGGGGTAATTCTGGAGCAACTTGCTCTCGCGTGGACTCAACTGACGCCTGATATTTACTATCATTTCTCCGATGGCAGCCTTGAGCGCCAGGACACCTTCAGTTTCGACGGGGGCGGTATCCAGAACATCATACATAGCGCTGTAGACATCCAGCATTTGCGTATTTTCAGGAACGCTGTCCTTATTTGCTATCGGAGGAGGCGCAAGCCAGTTAGGTGTATGTAAACGCCTCCAGTTGTTGGCAATGGGGAGAATATCCTGTTGATCCACCTTGCCATCTCCGTTGGTGTCAGCATACGCAGCCATCCTGTATGGCTCCCACGGTACTGCGGATTGGAGTTCCCACTCAGATGCCGCTCCATCCCTGGGTTGACCTGTCCTGTTCCAATATTGTCCCAGAGGGATGACGTCTTGTGTATTCACCTGTCCATCGTTATTTGTATCTCCGGGACGGAGACCTATCCCTGTGGTAAAGCTGACTTGAAATTCCTCTTCCAGATTATTTCCTGCCAGATCCATTACTGCCGCTGTGACAGCAATAGTAATAGTCTCTTCATCTTTGAAAGGCTCTGAAGGGATAAACGTCAGAATTCCTTTGTCCGGGTCAAATTCATAATCTCCCTCGATAAATCTGTTATCCTGCCCTGTCACTTTCAGCCCACCAGACTCTATACTTTCCATATCAACAGGTTCACTGAAGATAATGGAGATACTGGAAGTAACAGGCACATGCAGGCTTTCCGAGGCCGGGAAAATCTCTTCAGACAGAACTGACGGCGGCTCCGTATCCGGAACGTTTACAGCGGCTTCCGCGCTGATGGAAGTGTCTTTTTTCAAAGTGACTGTTACCTTTGTCTCACCATGATCAATCGCTGTAAATAGACCTGTCGGGTCAATATTGCCTATGCTGGTATCTGCGACAACCCAGTTCACGTCTGTATCCTCGATTGGAACTGGAGTTACTACAGAATCTGTCCCGGTGACGGTGAACTGCCAGGTCTCGCCCTTCTGGACGGTAACAGTCTGATGCGGGATGGAGAGTTCAACGACGGGACCTATGTAGACGAATCCATACAACAAAGTTACTGATTGATTATCGGGATTGGTAACTGCTACACTAGCAAAACCGATTGCTCCGGGCGGCGTAATTGCTTTGATCTGTGTGTCAGAAATAAACTGGACATTAGCTGCGTTAGTGTTACCAATTCTGACAACTGCTCCCATCTGGAAATTCCTTCCCGTAATGGTAACTGCCGTCCCACCATATATGGTACCGATATCAGGTGAAATTTCCGTAACAACCGGCGCCGGGTCGGCTATGACATCCACGATGAAGTCAACAACGGGCACTACATTATCCACAGTCACGCTGAAAGACCGGGCGTGCATCCCCACGCCGGTAAGGAATATGATTATCAGTATCTCTATGAATTTGCTCTTCTTCATAGCGAACGACCTTCTTTTCAGTGTGTTCTTGAGAAGCATTTCACTAGAGTATTCTGGGATTGATACAACTTTTGATTTGTGGCTATTCAATCTTAACAGAGGCATTCGGCTCTATATTTACGCGGGAGGGAACATCAATCTGCTCAAAAGCCGGGATTGTTAGTGTTATATTTTCTAGAAGCGTTATCGCGGCATCTCCTGTGGCTATTGTCCCAAAAGTTATCTCAAATACAGTGCCTGAACCGCAGGAGCCAGTAACATCCACAATAACATCCCCAGCAGCATCCGTCTTATGTGTAATGCCCAGAGCCAGTCTATTCTCCTCTCTTCTCGGGAATTCGCTGTCTTCTATGAACAGAACATCCGTTCCAAAAAAGCCGCCGGATATAATTTCTTGAGGTTGCAGGAGATTCGGATCAAATTCCAATTCACAAGTGAGAGCAAACAGCGCCGGCGCATTTTCTATATAAATTTCCACCTTGCATGGCGCTCCCACACTCAATTGATCCTGCTCCGCTCGAATCCCGATGACAATTGGAATGGGAGTCAATAGGATTTCTATTGGTGCATCCACATCCGGGCTAATATTGACGCTTTCCAGCAAGCCGCTGAAAGTACGGCAATCACCTTCAAACGCATCAACTGAGAAAGTCATATTCTCCACCGCTGGCACTGTAATCAGCTCCCTCGCAGTGCGTTCCTCTCGATCTATATCCGTTATCCGGAAAAGCCGCGGCTCATCCATATCGGGTGCTGAAACGGTGAGTTCTATAGCTGTGATGTTGCATTGAGCCTGCGCACCAGGCGCGAGGCGGAACTCAATCTGCAGCGGTACATCAGAGTCATCCATAATTGAGGTGTCCCGCTCGCATCCGTAAATACAAAAGAGGAGAATCAACAAGATAATAGGACTTTTGAGACGCATGGCTATTTCCATATTCTTCATCTAAAAACCATAGTTGACGATCAAACCCACGTTGAATCCCGAAATATCCGTTTCCCCGGCGTCTGTATCTCCTGTGATCAGGCTGCCTGAAACGTCCATTTGATTATCACTTCCAGCGAAATCTCATCTGGGGGTGCCGCTCACCTGAGAGATCTAGTTCGCTGCCGGGAGTGCGGTTTATATCCCCTCGCTCCAAACGATTTTATGATTTCGTGCCATCTTGATTTTAGATTTCCTATATTGAGTCTTAATAGTGTTTTGAGTCTTGAGTCTTGAGTCTTTATCTAAATTCTATACGCGTCTTATGTCTGTGTCAACCTATTTCTGAACCAGATAGTAGAACGAGGCTGCCAGCCCGTTTGCATACAAGCTAGATAAGCATTGAAAATTTAATCGGGTAATAAAGGTTCGTACTAAAGATAGAGACCCCAATCGCTGTCATTCTGAGCAAAGCGAAGAATCTCTCATACGAAGTAACGCCCGCGGGAGAGATTCTTCGCGCAGTTTATCCTCGAGCGAAGCGAAGGACTCAGAATGACAAAAATGTTACCCGATTGATTATTCCAATTCCATGTAGCTTGTGGTATTACTGAACTGTGTCGTCAGTGCGCTAACGATGCAACTGCAATCCAGGCAATAGATGGATATCCCTGCCGAGTATCTGAAACGGTGGTTTTATACGAAGCGTAGCACTGTAGTAAGCGGCAGGAATGGGATCACTTTGCAGCGAGCCAGCAGGGCTATACCGAAATGCCTCTGAAGCTCCAGCAGGACAGCCTCAACCACTTCCTCGGGAGCAGTTTGGTTCTTCTGATCCAGCAAAGCGACAGGAGAATATAGAATCAGCCAGGATAAACCTTGATCTGGCGGCGGATTTGGGAGCTGGTGTTGTCAGAATGTTTGCCGGTGGTGGTATACCAAAGCTGACAGATGAAGCGGCTGAGTATATCGCTGAAGCTTTTGATAAAGTGGGTGATTATGCAAAGTCTTCCGGCGTGTGCCCTATGCCTGAATGTGGACATGATATAATCAAAGGCGCTGTGGAAGCTTCGAATGTTATCAAACGCGTTAAAACATCGAATTTTGGAGCTTTATGGAACCATCGATCCCATAATGTGGGTCAAACCAGGGCAGATCTGCCCGAAGGTGATCTTCTCCGAGCCTGCGCCTTCCACCATAGCGTCAATAGCTCCGCGCACATTGTATGCGGCAGTTAGCTCCAGATAGACGTTCTGCGTGAGGTGTTCATGGAGATTGCTGTAAGGGCATTTGCGGGAGAAATCAATATTGCCGAATCAGTAATGGAGAAAGCCCTCAAATACTACGGGAAATATTTTTTGCTCAAGCTTTTGCTAAGAGCTTGACTTCCTGTTCTTTTTTGCTCAATCTTTTCCAAAAGCTTGACCTCCCCTTCTTTTTTGCTCAAGATTTTTCCAAAAGCTTGACTTCCTTTTCTTTTTTGCTCAAGATTTTTCCAAAAGCTTGATCTGCGTCATCAGCGTTCTATGATCTGGTCTTACTTTGAGTGCATCTCGTTCAGCTTCCGCTCCCACCAGGCCAGGTATTCTTCTGGGGGCATATCCGGCTCAATGCCGCGATTCCGCATATTTTTAGCGAAATTGGTCTTTGCCGTGCGATCATAGTTCAGGGCGAGCTCTTCATCCTCCGGTATCTCGCCTTTGTCACCTGTTTCCACTATCCAAGCATCCAGTTTAGCTCGCAGTTCTTTCAAAATCTTCTGATGTGCGGCGTCGTCAGCGAGATTATAGACCTCGTGAGGGTCATTCTGGAGATCATAGAGTTCCTCCGCCGGACGGGTTGGAGCCATGAATCTCGCCTGTTCAGGAGTTAGCTCTCCTCTGGCATTGAGTATTTCCAGCAGCGTCAAAACAGGATACTGGAGTTTCTTGTATGCGTTAAAGTAGGTGTAGGGGCGTTCCGGGAAGAAGTTGCGGATGTATTTATATCGCTTTGTGCGCACGCAGCGGATTCGGTCGTCCGTCTCGTCACAGCGATCCCGCGCAGCGAAGATGCAATCGCGTCCGGGCACACCAGAACCTAGAAAAACCTGTCCCTGCATGTAATCCGGTACGTCTATCCCTGCCAAAGTCATCCACGTGGGAGCGAAGTCGATCGTGCTCACGAAATCGCCCCTCACAGTTCCCTGCTCGATATGTCCGGGCCAGCGCACGATCAGGGGAATGTGGATTCCGCCTTCATATAGGAACTGCTTGCCGCGCACCATAGCTCGCCCATGATCGCCCCAGAAGAGCACAATCGTGTTTTCCGCGAGGCCTTCATCTTCAAGTCGTTGCAGGACTTTTCCTATTTTCTTGTCCAGATTTTGAGCAGTTTCCAGATAAAGCGCCCAATCCAGACGCGCGATAGGGTGATCCGGGTAATAGGGCGGTAATTCCACATCGTCCGGATTGATAGGGTTATCTGGATCTCTATAAAATCCCCGGTGGGTTTCCGAAAAGTGCATCTCAGCGAAAAATGGCTGTCCGGGCTTGCGCTGACTCCAATCCGTCCCGTCGAAGGCTTCTTTGAACGACATCTTGAAATTATAGTCCAGCTTCCCCTGCCTGCCATCCGTCAACGCCTGACCATTGCAGGTGAAGTAGCCAGCGTCACGGAGGTAGTGCGTAACCGGCCTGATGCCATCAGGAAGAGGCGTATCCCGTTTGCTGCGGTGATGATGGCATCCGATGCTGGTCTGATACATGCCAGTTATCGTCGCGGATCGGCTGGCCGAACAGACAGGAGCAGTTACAAAGGCATTCGTGAATCGCACGCCATCAGCCGCCAGTTGATCTATATTAGGCGTCTTAACCAGCGGATCTCCATAGCACCCGATTTCCAGCGAAAAATCCTCCGTGTCAAGCCAGAGGATGTTCGGCCTATCCTGATCTGACGAGGCATGAGCGGATCTCACAAGCAGTCCGGATAATGTGCTTGCTACAGCACTCGCGTTGCAGACCTTCAGGAAATCACGTCGTGTTAACATCAATATTTGCTCTCCTTTCTTGTTGTCTGGGAAACTATGTTTTTACGTCATTCGTAGATACTTGTCTCATAATCTTGGCTATGAAGAACGGTTGATCCACTATCCCCCTCAAGAAAATTATTTGACAAAAATTCATGTTTATGCTAGGATACTGATAATTGATTTACAGATACTCCAAATGAAGTTGCCTCATATTTGCCACCAAATTAGTGTCTTGATGCTCTCATGGATAGAGATAATCTAAGAAATATTGCCCGTATTAGGCTCAAAGAAGCCCGGTCCCTGCTAAATAGTGGAAATTATAACGGAGCTTACTATCTCTCCGGCTATATTGTCGAATGCGCGTTAAAAGCCTGCATTGCGAAACAAACAAAGCAATATGAATTTCCGGATAAGAATACTGTGAACCGAAGCTATACTCACAATCTTGAGAATCTCTTCAACGTAGCAGGACTTTGGCCAACCTTTCAGAAAGATACGAAGAAACATAAGCCCCTCGCGGTTAACTGGACGATAGTAAAAGATTGGAGCGAAGAAAGCCGTTATGAGGAAACCACTACTAAGAGAAAGGCCAGCGACCTCTATTCTGCTATTGTAGGCAGACAACATGGGATTTTGCGATGGATCAGACAATATTGGTAGCACCGGATGTAGAAGGTGGAAAAGAACTGCTGAAAGCTCTGGATGAAGCTACGCTTGACATTCGCGCAGCACTATGGCTCTACATGCCTGAAACTAGCAAATGGCGTCTGATAGTAGCCTCTCCTTTAGTAGATCAGCTTGGTCCAAAAGAAACCTACCGCCGAATTCAATCTGTATTGACAGGACCGGGATCACTTCCCAACATATCGTTAATGGATATTTCAGTTGAAGGCCCGGACAGTAAGCTGATAAAGCTCCTCCGTTTTTTAATTCATACCTCTCCTGATTCAACGACGCCGCGTGCATATGCGCAAAACACCACCGTCAATAACGTCTTCTTTGAAGCTATGGTAATATACCGTATGTCGTAAACTGTCCTCATACATAACGCCTGTTGCCGTTAAATAGGTGTCTCGTCACAGCGAAATACGCTTCTGGCTGAGAATAGCCATACCCATTTAAACGGACGCTGCAACGGGCATCAGAACTTGCTCTTGACATCCCCCCAGGTGGTAGTCAGACTATTTGTCGATGCTGACACTGACTTGGGCGGCGTTAATTCTTCGTATGGGAAATATTCACCTTCATACAATCGGAACAGATCGACTCGGAATTCAACGTTGGCTTGAGCGCAGTTTATGAAAGCAGTCCACCCCGTCGGGCAATCAATACCCACCTCAAAAGTCGTATACAGCTCTACCCACTCATCCTCACCAAAAGTGACGGGTTTTCGCTCCACTTTATCCCAGGGATCGCCAGCGCGCTCGATGGTTAGGGTGATATTAATAGTACCGCCCTCGCTTTTTGCCAGGACAGAAAAAGTATACTCGTCGCCAACCTCACCGGCGGGCAAACCCCCTTGGTAGAAATTCGATCCCCAGCCACCCACGTCATCTATAGTTGCAAGCACGCTCTGCTTACCGTCAATAGAGTCTTTTTTATCGACCACATAGGTGGCAACAGTTATATCGTTATTATTTATAGTCCAACCTGATATGCCTGACTCAAAGCTTGGGTTACTAATTAAATTGAGCGGTTCCTCATCAGCGAAGGTTACTCCCTGAAGTGCCAAACAGATCGCCAGAACTAAGGTAATACCAATTGCGCCTTTTAAATACATTTCAAACCATCCTTTCCAAAAATGTTACCATAATTGTGAACCATGCTCCAATTTTTCACCTATTCCTTCAAACCTGTTGTAGACATGGAGCGTATGAATGTCCTTATTGTAAGGAAAAAGAGAACGATAAGGGGCAGACTGAAGACGGTGGAGGCCGCCATCAGCAGATGCCACGGTGTGCCGCCGTGTTCTGATGAAAATGCCTGAAGCGAGAGTGACAGCGTGAACTGCGAACTGTTGTTAAGATAGATAAGCGGCCCCATGAAGTCCTTCCACGTGCCGAGGAATTGGAAGAGCGCCACCATCGCCAGCGGAGCTTTTGTCAGCGGCACCACCACGTGCCAGAGTATCTCCAGTTCCGAACAGCCGTCTATGCGCGCCGCATCCAGGAGATCCTTTGGCAGACCCAGAAGGAACTGTCTCAGCAGAAAGATGAAAAATGCGCTCCCGAACCACGACCACACCCAGAGCGGCTTGAATGTGCCCACCCAGCCAAGCCAGCGATAGAGCAGATACGTGGGCACCATCACTATGGGAAAGGGGATCATCATGGTCGCCAGAGTCACCTTGAAGAGAGTCTCGCGTCCCCTGAATTCGATGAAGGCAAAGCCGTAAGCGACGACCAGTGAAGAGATGAGCACCCCAACAACCGTCATCACGCAAACAAACATGGTGTTAAGGAATGACCGTCCGAAATTAACTCGCTTGAGCGCCGCTGGATAGTTCTGAGGTATTGTGCGAATCGACTCGTCGATCTCGGATTCCAGCATTACAGCCCATGCGCGGGTCGGGTCGGCTGCTGTAGAGCCGACTTCCTTAGTGTCAGTATCCTCCGGACGCCACTCACGGACGAGCCAGAGTTTCTCGTCACCCGCGGGCGGTTTAAGCGTCTCAATCAGTTCCGCTTTCACCTCTCTGCCAGACATAAGGCGCAGGATACCGGTGTCCACATCGTAAGGGTTATTTCGATCCGCAAGGGCCTTCATATCGGAGGTAATTGTAGTCTCCATCCGCTCTAGCTCTTCCTGATTGAAGATGGGATACTTGCGCCACGTCTCAGGTCCAAACGGGTGGGTCATCTCGCCAGCGGGAAACTCCTCAAGCGGACGGACGATCCAGTATGAGTCATCGGCTGACGGCATAATGGCTCGTTCCAATACCACGTCATAAATCTGACCGTCGATCTCCGCGCGGTGACCAACCCCAAAGAATACCTCAGTGATGGATTCAGGTACCTTCAACGTCTGCTCCAGCGGCTTGAAGGAGGTGATAACCATCCACACCAGCGGCAATACGAAGAATATGGACCCGACGAGAAGTATCCCGTGTATTGGGGCCGCCAGATACCACGGTGTTGGTTTATCAGTTATTGGCATAACACATTTCCTTACTTATCTTGCTGCATAATAAACCCTATCGCGCGAGATTCTCAATGCTAAGAGCGTCAACCCAACGATAATCAAAAATAGCACCCACGCAACTGCTGCACCATAGCCCAGTCGCTGATACTGAAACGCCTGATCGTATATGAACATAGCTATAAATCGCGTGCGATCTGCCGGCCCTCCGCCGGTCATGATATAAGGCGCGGTGAAGACCTGAAAAGCGCCGATAATACCCATCACTATGTTGAAGAGGATCACCGGCGAAATCATGGGTATGGTTATGTATCTGGTCTTGTGCCACCAGTTTGCGCCGTCCAGTTCGGATACCTCGTAGAGCGTTACGGGGACATCCTGGAGCTTCGCGAGGTAGATTATCGCCATTTGCCCCACACCCCACAGCGACATATATATGAGCGCCCACAGCGCCCATGACGGCGCTGTAGAAAGCCCGGACGGAAAGGGATTCGCGTCAGTAAGCCAGCCCGGAGACTGAACTTTCGTGAGGTCAGCGGGATTCAGCCATAGGGCAAGAGCGAAGAGTATCGCAATGACGAAAAGCGCGCCTGTGATACGTGAAGCCCGCACAAAGCCCTTCTCGCTCCATCGCCCGAAAGTCCATCGCTTACTCTGGATCAGGGCGCTGGAACGCGGATCGACAGTTTTCTTCCTCATCCAGCGCCATGCAGCGAATGTCACTATGGCAAAAAGCAATCCCAACCAGGAGGGTACTCCCGGTGCAACGGCGGCAAATGGCCGAAACACAAAGGAAGCCACCTTCCCAAACGGCGAAAGCACCACGTTAAGTATACCAAATTGCGGATTGAACATCCACATCCAGAGGATCGCCACGGCCACAGATGGCACCAGATGCGGCAGGTAATACACAACCCTGTATATGGACCGACCGCGGATGCGGCTGTTCAGAAACAGCGCCAGCGTGAGCGCCAGAAGCACTCCCAACGGGATAGCGACCACTGCATAGATGATCGTTATCAGCATCGAATCGCGAAAGACTGTGTCATGCGCAAGCTCCTGATAGTTCCCCGTGCCTACAAAGATAGGGCCTCTGAGCGGCGGATACTCGCAGGTCGAGAAATAGAGCGATGCAGCGAACGGGTAGCCTATCAAAAACACCAAAGCCACCAGCCACGGCGCTGCAAAAGCGTATCCTGTAAGTGTCATGCGTATTGACCGTTTCACATTTCTATTCCCTTTCCGCAGTTGTTGGTGCATAAACACTGATTAAATCTGTGAAAATCCGTAATATCCGCGTTTATCCGTGTGCTATTCCTGAAGTTTATACAGTGTCAATCATCCACAGCCGCTCTCAGTCGCATTTTGTCCCTTTCCAGCATATTGTCATATTGCCGCTGCATTCTCTCGCGTACGTCGCTGAGGGCCTGTTTGATTTCGATGCGGCAGAGGTCATCCACTTTTTCTTGTCTCGCATCTCCGGTAAGATCGGTGAGTTCGTCCTCCGGCACAGGCCAGTTCCAGACGTGCTCAAAGACTTTTTCCAGTTCATGCTGGTATTCGGTCCAGATGCGGATGCGCGGCTGAATGAAAGTGTATGGCGAAGCTGCGAATTGCTCAAAGAGACCAACTTCCAGATTCGGATGTCCTGCGTGAAAGTTCGGAGGCGGTTCCTTGACAGGCATGTGCTTCCCCTGAAGCCGACAGAGAATAGCCAAGCCCTCGCGCTGGCTGAAGTCAATGAATCGCCAGGCAGCCTCTACATTACGACAGCCCCGCGGAATAGCGATAACATCGCAGTCCACCAGCGACATTGGTATAGGCATACCCGGCGCCGCCGGAGCAGGCGCGACGCCGAATTCCATGTGCGGATTGTGTCGTCGGATGAAGTTGGAGAACCAGACGCCCTGCACCTCCATGGAGACGTGCCCATCAATAAATGCGTTCTGAGGCGAATCGAAATTCCCGAAGCCGGACCGGAATTGGAGCAGTTTCTCTCTGCCGTATTTCTCGGCATAGCGCTTTGTCCAGAGCAATGCTTCCACGTTTTTCGGGTCATCGGCGGTGATAATCCCCCGCTCTTCGTCGAAGACTTTTCCGCCAAAGTAGAATCCCCACGTCCAGTTAAACCAGCCTGGCTCGGTGGGTAGAAAGCCCATCCTGATCGGGCGTCCGTTCTCGTCGAAGGTGTTCAGAACGTCCGCGTAGCGGTCAAGTTCCTCAGTGTCGCGGGGTGCGCGGTCGGGATCGAGTCCGGCAGCGCGAAGTGCATCAGCCTCCTCGCGAAAATGCTCTTTGTTATAATAAAGTCCCACCGACGACGGCGTTGTGGGAAGCGCGTATACTCTATCGTTATAGGTGCCAAGATTCAGGTAATTGGGTATGTATCGCTCCTTGTCAAGCCCCGTCGAAGCCATGAATTCCTCAAGGTCGAGAAGCGCATTAGCCGCGGCAAAAGAGGGAACATTGTTAGCCCAGAGGCCGACGACATCCGGCGGATCATGCCCCATTATCGCCAGCATGGATTTGCGATCCACCTGTGAGGTGTTGATGTAGTGAACGAAGATTTCGTCCTGCGAGCGGTTGAAAGCATCAACCATCGCCTGGCAGGCTTCCCGCTCAAACGAACCCCACTTCTCCCAATACGAAAGATGAAGCCGCTGATCCCAGCTATCAGCAAAGTCGGCGTCACGTTCGGAGTCGAAATCGTCCTTGAGCGTCGGTCGCTGCTCCACAATGCCCACCACAATCACAATGATGGCAATCCCCGCCAGCACGAGGTGCGGTGGTCGCAACGATAATCTGCCATTCGTCTTTTTCCGATCGCGGGACATTTCTATACCCTTTCTTCCAACTGTATCACGTTCCAGCGGGAACTCTTTCACTGAGAACCAAATCGACAACGGGTAAAGCCCTCAATTCCAGCCGTGATAGGTCAATAAGATTACTGGCATCCTCAATCTCGATACCAATAACCCGGCCATTTTCGTCAAAGTCCAGCACAATTCCCGATGCGGCTTCCTCAGACTCGGTGCTTACCCCATCAGCAAGTTCTATATAGAGCATATCTGTATCTGAATAGTATTGAATGATCATACAATCGTCTGACCCTCCTTTGTGTCAAAGAAATGGCAGCGTGACATATTAAATCCGATACGGAGACTGGTGTTCGGCTCAGGATGAATGGTGGAATCCACCTCGCCCACCAGCGTGTGTTCTCCTATCATCAGGTACAGGATAACCTCGCTGCCAAGCGGCTCGACGACCTCGACCCGGGCGTCTGCGGCGGCATCTTCGGGGATGTCCTTTGCCAGAATATCCTCAGGCCGGATGCCGAAAGTGACCTCGTTTGCGCCGTGTTTTTGCAGGGGTTCGCGCATGTGATCTGGTATTTTCAGTGAGAAGCCCTCGCTCTCAAACGTGAGATTCCCTGAATCCATGTATAGCGATCCTTCGATAAAATTCATGGGCGGACTTCCGATGAATCCAGCGACAAATCGGTTCAATGGAGAATGATACAAGCTAAGCGGGTCGTCAATCTGCTGGATCATTCCCTGGTCCAGAACCACGATGCGGTCTCCCATTGTCATGGCTTCCGTCTGATCGTGAGTTACGTAAATCATGGTCGCCTGAAGGCGAGTGTGGAGTTTACTGATCTCCATGCGCATCTGCACGCGGAGCTTGGCATCCAGATTGCTGAGGGGTTCGTCAAACAGGAAGACTTTGGGCTGACGCACAATAGCTCGACCCACCGCGACGCGCTGGCGCTCTCCACCTGATAGCGCCCTGGGCTTGCGATCCAGTAGAGGCGTTATACCCAATATTTCTGCGGCTTCTTTCACGCGCTTCTCGATTTCACTTTTGGTATACTTGCGCAGTTTGAGACCAAAAGCCATATTATTATAAACCGTCATGTGAGGATAAAGTGCGTAGTTCTGGAAGACCATGGCAATGTCCCGGTTTTTGGGCGGAACATCGTTGACGCGCTCGTCGTCAATGTAAATATCCCCGGCAGTCGCATCTTCCAGACCTGCGATTGTGCGCAGAATGGTAGATTTGCCGCATCCCGACGGCCCGACAAGCACAACAAATTCCTTGTCCGCGACCTCAAGCGTGACATCTTTAACTGCCACTATATCCCCTGGGTATATCTTGGTCACATTCTTGAGTGCAACGCGCAACATTCGATGATGCCTCCTCAGTGAGTTTCGCGAATCAATCTGGTATTATACCATTTCCATTTTGTACTGTGCATTGTTGGTGAATTCACCCCGCTTGATCACCCCCATCCTAACCTTCCCCCGTCAAGGTGGAAGGAACCAGCGATTCTCCCGAACACTATTTTCTTAATGATAGATGGATACTTCCATCCAGGCCAAAATCCCTTCACCCTTGACGGGGGAAGGTTAGGATGGGGGTGATCAAGGAAACCGTTGTTGAGCATAAGAAGCAATGCACAATAATATTATAGAATTGGTATTATCCTGTATTTCTGCTCTATTCTATCACATTCCTCGAGTATTTGCTACTGCTAATCGCGGATCAGCTATTCATATCGCAGTGCGTCTGCTGGTGGCAGTTTGGACGCTTTGCTGGCTGGATATAATCCGAAAAAGACACCTGTTCCCAGAGCCACGGACGACGCGATTATGCCGGCTCTCCACGAGATCATAGTCGGCCAGAACACATCCTTAAACATGCCCTGGGATATTTTGGTTATCAAAGACGAATGAAGGACGCCGGTTATGCCCATCGCCATCCCTTTGCCGATAGCTGCGCCTATGAGCACTCCCAGCACGCCGCCCATGAGACCTATCAACGCGGCCTCCGCGAGGAATTGGAGTAGTATATCCAGCCTTTTAGCGCCCACTGCCTTTCGCAGTCCGATCTCTCTGGTGCGCTCAGTTACAGAGACCAGCATGATGTTCATTATTCCTATCGCCCCAACTATGAGCGTTATACTCGCCACGCAGATCAGAGCGCCTGTTAAAACTTTCGCGGTTTGCTTTGTCTCTCTAACGCTCCTGGTGGGCGTCCAGAAGTCGAACATCCAGTCGTTGCCGTGATGTGTGTGGCGGAGCACACGGCGGATCTCCGCGCCAGCCTGATCCACAACCTCAAAGCTGTGAGCCTGCGCCCTTATCATATCTATATGCCGCTTGCCGGTAAATCTCTGCTGGACGGTGGTGATAGGCAGGAACACGCGCCTATCCCATCCCCGCGTGCTGATCCTGTCACCCTTTTCCTCCATCACGCCAACAACCCTGAATCGCTGATTATTCAGTGTAATCTCGTTGCCTATTACCTGACCCTTTCCGAACAGGTGATCCCATACTTTGTTTCCTATTACGCAGACTTTGGTGCTGTTGGCCATGTCATCCGGCGATATGAAGCGCCCCGCCTGCACGTTCCAGTTATAGGCCTCCGGGTAGGCTGGCGATACTCCTACCATCTCGGATACGGTAGATCTGCCCCCTGCTGATGCATACATATATTGGCTGTCGGTTTCTGGCGAGACACTTTTCACGTTAGGGCAGTATCTCATGATGGCGGACAGATCATCCATAGTGAGTCTAGTGGCCTTCGCGTCCCACGTTTCCTGCTCGACCCAGTCGCCCAGCCTGACTTTCACTACGTCCAATTCGCCAGCGCGCTGCATTTCTCCCAGCACAAACTCCCGCAGACCATTCCCCACAGCCAGAATGCCTATTATCATTGAAATGCCCACACTGGTCCCCATCACGGTAAGAACCGCGCGGAGCTTGTTCTTTCTCAATGTAGAAAGGCTAATGCCAAAGCCCAGAAACAATTTCATTTTTTATGCCACAATTCAATTCGGAAATGATGTAAAATCCCACACCTTCAGGGTTCTGTCGGATGATCCAGAGATAGCGTACTTGCTGTCGGGTGTCACTGTGACTGAGTATACAGATCTAGTATGTCCCTTGAGAGTTGTGATCTCCTTCCATGTCCCCCATTCCCACACCTTCAGGGTCTTGTCTATTGATCCAGAAATGATATACCTGCCGTTGGGTGTCACCGTAGCCGATTCAACCCATTCCGTATGTCCCTTGAGAGTGGTAACCTCTTTCCATGTTCCCAGATCCCACACTTTCAGGGTTCTGTCAGATGACGTAGAGATGGCATACCTGCTGTCGGGCGTTACTGTGACTGAGGGGAGAAATCCAGTATGTCCTCTGAGGGTGGTGATCTCCTCCCATATCCCCGGATTCCATACCTTCAGAGTTTTGTCGCACGATGCAGAGATGATGTAGCTGCCGTCAGGTGCCACTGTAACTGAGTATACAGGCTCGGCATGCCCCTGGAGAGTGGCAATCTCCTTCCATGTTCCCAGTTCCCACACTTTCATGGTATTGTCCTGTGATGCGGAGATGGCGTACCTCTCATCAGGTGTTACTGTGATTGAATTGACCCAATGCGTATGCCCTTTAAGTGTTGCAACCTCCTCCCATGTCCCCAGTTCCCATACTTTCAGGGTTTTATCCTCTGATGCGGATATGGCATATCTACCGTCAAGTGTCACTGTGACTGAGCTAACCCATTCCGCATGTCCCTTAAGTGTTGTAACCTCCTGCCATGTTCGCAGATCCCACACTTTCAGGGTTTCGTCCGCCGATGCAGAGATGGCATAGCGCCCGTCCGGCGTCACTGCCACACAACTGACGGTACTGTCATGCCCTGTAAGAGTGTGCAGGAGCAGGCCATTGGGTGGTGGGGGCATGCTCATCGTTATCTCCAATCTACATCGGTGTGGAAATAGCTGGTATTGGTCAACTGCGTATGTCCTGTACCATCGGCATTCATGATGAATATCTCAGTGTTTCCTTTTCTGCCGTCGGTGGCAGTATAGGCGATCTGTGATCCATCTTTGCTCCAGCAGGCGTCAGTTGCGTTGGACATGCTCAGATTCAATACATCTTTCCCGTCAAGATTTATGGAGCAAACATTGCCCCTGACGAAGAAGAGAATCTTCATGTCATCAGGCGACCATTCCACTATGCGATTGCATGGAGGCTCCAGTTTGCTGCTTCGCCAGTCCTCAGGCTTCCCAATGACTGTAGTGTCAGCTATGGCCAACTTTTTTTCGTGAATAAACGCTATGTATTTGCCATCCCAGGACCACTCAGGCCATGCCACTCCTTCTGGCAATCCAGCCAGGAGTCTCCTGTCGGGGTTTATCACTTCCGATCCCTCCGGCGTCCAGTGATTCCATCCTCTAGCCCACTTGCTGCTTCCCATGCGATTCGTTGTTCCATCAATTGCTACGACCCACGCTTCTTCAGGCTCTCTGGGATTTCTGGTTTTCACATAAACCAGCATCTTCGATGAATCGGGAGACCATATAAAGTCATAGATGTCGGTCTGATTGGACACCAGTTCACGCCTGTTTGCTCCATCGGAATCCATAACATTTAGATCAACTGTAGGTGGCGGCCCTGAATAGAAGGCGATCTTCTGCCCATCTGGCGACCACTCAGGTCGATAACTGACACCATCATCGGTAAGCTGATTTAGCCCGATGCCATCGGAATTCATGACGCAAATGTCACGCCGATAGAGTTCCCACCAGCCCCTTCCACTTGAGCGTCCGGGCGACATAGCATCCTCGAATCCCTCCCGCGTGTATTCGGCTTTCGTAAACACGATCTGCCCGCTCGCGTGCGCCAGTGTTATTGCTGAAACGAAGAAATATAAAAACAGTAAACTGCCCACACATATCCTTCTCATATCACTATCCTCCTGTATTTTCGACGATGGAAGTTAAATCGTAACTATTCACGTTGTACATATTTAGTCCACTGTGGCTCTGTCATTCTGAGCGAAGCGAAGAATCTCTCTTCGAAAGAGCAATCATACAACGAGATTCTTCGCTTCGCTCAGAATGACAAGGTGAATAGTTACGTTAAATCTATCCCGGCCTTCTCTTTGACAACCTCAATACATGCCCCCAGCAAACCAACCTCAGGGCCTACCAGAGTCTCAGCCTCCGCCTTCATTCCAAGCTCCTCTGTACCATGAATTTTCATCCCCAGGATGAGGAATTAGGAGGAATACAGCTTTGAGTACCAGGTAGAAATCGAAGTTCTGCAATTCCCTCCCGGTCATCTCGCGGTAATATCCCAGGAACGTTTCTGTCGAACTACTGTGCCACTCATCAGACGGATCCAACACTCTAAAAATCAGGGGCGGCCAGCATACATCATAAGCCGCATCGCCTATGGCCACACCTTCCCAGTCCACTATAGCTGCAAGCGTGGTGCATTTTACAGTGGAAGCCCCGCTGTTACTAATACTACTTTGTCATTGGGAGTCCGATGTAGGAAACTAAGATAGAATCTTGTAGCTCGGGTAAATGTGGCAAAGTCAAGTTACATCTTCGAGCAGAAATTGAAGAGTCCAACATGATCCAGATCCCTTCTGAGATTATTACATTGCTCCTCAGAGAGGCCCTGCAAAGGCGACCTGACTCCACCGCAGTCCAGTCCGATGAGCTTCATAATGGCCTTCCCGGTCGGGATGCCGCCGTATTTATGCAGCAGGGCTACCACGTCCTGAGCGCGTGACTGCTCTTTCTGCGCGGCAGCCATATCGCCTGCCTCGTATGCCTTTATCACCCGATGATACAAGGGCGCCATATAGTTGTATGTGCTCCCCACTGCGCCATCAACACCGAACGACAACGCCGCCAGAAGTATCTCATCGCTGCCAAATAGTATGTTAAACCTGCCATCGTTCAGATTCACGCATTGGGCCAGATCCATCAGATCCCCGTGACTGTATTTGACCCCCGCGAGAGTCGGGATACGCTCTGCCCCTGATTTCAGAAAATCAAACATAGGGAGTTCTACCCCGGTCATGGACGGGATATGGTAGTAGTAAAAAGGCAGATCCGGAGCTGCGGAGGCAACTTCTGCACAGAATGATACCAATTCGCCGACGTCGGTGGGTCTATAGAAAAAGGGCGGCATCGCGCCTATGGAATGAGCGCCCATTTCCTGTGCGTGAGCGGCAATCGATCTGCTGTCGGATAGACAGGCATGACCCACGTGCACAATAACAGCAAAACCCTCTGGAGCCACCTCCATCCACTGTTCAGTGATCTTCATGCGCTCTTCCACGGTGAGGGATACGCCCTCCCCTGTAGTTCCGCAGATGAACGCTCCCTTAACGTCGTTTTTTACCAGTAATCTCGCTTGTTTCTCGATGGTATCCAGATTGATGCTTCCATCTTCGCACATGGCGGTAAAGGGAGCGGCAATCAGTCCAGATAAGAGTTTTTGAGCCATGATTCCCTCCTGAATCTTTCGCGAACAATACGTCCCGGAGCAGACTTGCTTTCCCATGTTAGCCGGGCGTCCTATCCATGCCGCTAAGTTTCCAAATCGTTTCAGCGCCGGAGTTTAATGGGTATGTTTGCCCCTTCCATTTAAGTACCCCCTGCGTCTCTGGCGGCAAGGTGACCCTTATCTGATAGGCATCGCCCGAATCCTCCATATCGAGGTACATATGTATGGTTCCACGCGGATGGGGTATCGAACTCTCGACATGCGAAAGCCCGCCCAGTAACGGCTCGATCAGAACTGACTTAAACGATGGCTCCATCGGTCGGATTCCGGCAAAAGTCGCGTGAAAGTGGAATAGTGGGTGAGAACCCCACGCATGACAGTCGGAGCGCGTGATTCCCGGCTTCTCCACAGGAGTTTTAAGACCTTTTCCCACAAGTTCCTTCCAGGCATCCATTTTCTTAAGAATCAGATCGCCGCGATGGAATTTCCTCAATGTCTCCAGCAAATAGAAGGAGAAATAAATTGTCGCGCGGGTGAGATCCGGCGCGCTAAGAAGCCCATCAAGGCAGCGTTTCTGACGCTCTTCGGGCAGAATGTCCGTCAAAAGCGCGAGGCACTGAGAGTGTTCGCTGTAGTGTTCATGCTTCAGATCATCCGACAGCATTCCCCTTTCCTCCACCCAGAAGGACTCGATCAAGCTTTGCGCAACCCGGTCTGCAAGTTCCCTGTTTCTTGCGGCCATAACTTCCTCGCCATAAGCCTCCTCAAGATCGGCTGCATGTCTGAGCGCCTGGATAAACAGCAGGTTTATTGGGGCAGAAACGCCGCCCTCGCCATCAGGAGGAACGCCGCGTTCCCACTCATCCGTCCAATCCATCCACGGCCATCCCGGTATCCCTTCCAGCAGAGACGATTCGTTGAGCAGAGGACGCAGGTTCTCCAGCAGGCAGCGCATTCCCACCATCCGCCGCCTTACCCATTCGGGATCATCTCGCCAGTATGCGTAGTCGCGCAGCATCCCAACCCAGAGCATTGAGAAGGGAAGACACTGCTGATAAGGTGAACTGGGATAGCGTTCCGCGACAAACCCGGATTTCCATCGCGACCAATCGAATAGTTCAATTGCGCGGCGAACCAGACGTTCATCTCGAGTCATGGTGTAGGTAGTAAGTATTTCCATACGGGTGTCGCCCACGTACATCATCTGCTCATAGTAAGGGCAGTCCATAAACGTCTCGTGGGAACACATCTGAATTCCCCGCACTGCAAGCGGGATTATAGCATCCAGATCAGCATCGGAAGACCTGAATGTCCCCTCGTTTTCCAGCGGGTAACGGGTCTCGTTGATATGAATATCATCAATTTTCAGAGGGTGATCATTTGTTTCCACGAGCAGCCGAATGTAGCGACCGGATCGCCACCAGGAACTCCTGTAAGCTCGCTTTTCACCACCGTCGTTCAGAAAGCGGTCACCAAAGCCTATAAAGACTTTCCCCTGGACATCATCTCTGTTGCCTTTCACACGCGGAATTTCCTGATCTTTTGCTGGCTCAAAGAGCGACTCAGCCCATTCGATGGATACTTCACTGTCAAAACCGCCTGAGAGGACAATACTACTATAGCCGCAGTAATAATCCTCAAGATCCCACAATACATTGAGCGTGCTGTTTGGGGGAATCTCTGCCGGCATTGCCCCATCGATCAAGGCCTGCCAGCGGGCAATCTTAGGGGTGGAACAGGCCATTCTTTGGATCGGCTGAGTCAAAGGCTGGTCAGTCACGGCGCGTATTTTCCCACACCGGACCTCTTCCCATACTTGATCCGGCAGAGAACTGGGATGAAGCTGCCAGCCCTCATGAACGACCCCTGTGCTTGACTCACGTAGCTTGTCAATAACAACTGCGTCTACCTGAGATGGTTCCTCGTAGTGCATGTGCCCATCAATGGTCTGCGAGGGGCCAATGACATGGTAATGCCCCGTTAGTCCAGGGCCGTAAGACACCCCTCCGACTTCGGATACCATCCACCTGCCGGTTCCGGTATTCAGGGTCTTATCCAGCCCCTCCACAACACAGATGAAGCCGCCGCGTCGCGAGACCTGGGCACAGGGCGCTTTATCTCCCAGCCACCAGACCAATGCCTCCAGTTCGTGCGGTCCGGGGGATAATTCGATCTTATAAGAAGCAAAACTCCAGTGTGCCAGATCGCTGCGGTCTGGCCCTCGGGAAAGCATCACTCCATCAAGGCTTAATTCATACCGCTGATCCGCGCTTACATGCAGGATAACCTCAGTTAACTCCTCAACGGCGAACCTGTTGATGAACCGTAGATCCACCGGATCATCAATACGGAAGTCCGGATGCCATATCCACGAGGCATCCTCAATTGCGTAGCGACGCCGGATATTGCTATTAGCTACAGGCTCAACTACGGGAACCTCAATTCTGTGACAAACGTTCATAGGAAGTCTCCCCTTTTTCTTCACATCGGCAACTAGGTTTTTCGTGCGGGAATTTTCTATCCATTTCCTTCAACTATCAATTTCGCGTATATTCGGGCCTTTGCTAGAGTAATATAAGAAGTCTGCACCTGGTGAAAAATGCCCAGAGCAAACACCAGTTCATTCTCACATCCTAACTGAATAACAGAATCAATATATTTGAAGAATTCCTCGTTTGAAGAATGGCTTTCCATCCTGATCTATAAAGTACCGCCCATTATCGCTTACCTGAACCGGACCAATATGTGTAGAGCTTGCCATATCTATATCCTTTCGGGGTGAAAAACAGTGATTATATCACCATTATACCACAGAGGAGTTCCAGAGCATAGTCAATTTTTCTGTTGCTTTTCTCGCTCATTAGATATATCCTTTCCGTGTATAAGGAAGATTCCTCGAAAGGAGTTGAGCATATTTATGCATTACAGCAAACTAGGCAACACAGGAATGGAGGTCTCTGTCATCGGACTTGGGAGTGTCCAACTGGGTTCTTCAGACACAGAATACGCAGTCAAGGTCGTGCGCAAAGCGCTGGAATTAGGGGTCAATTACTTCGACACTGCACGTATGTACTGGGACAGCGAGGTCAAACTGGGCATAGCCCTTAAAGGGGAGCGAGAGAGATTCTATATATCCACCAAAACTATCGGAAGGACGCGGGAAGACGCCTGGCGGCATATTAGTGAATCTCTCCAGCGATTGCAGACGGACTACCTGGACAACTGTCACATACATGCCCTGGATACGGATGAGGACATTGAGAGGCGACTTGGCCCTGGTGGTGCAATCGAGGCCCTAATGGAGGCAAGAGATAAAGGTCTGGTGCGTCATATAGGTTGCTCAAGCCATAGAAGCGGCGCTTTGGTCAAAGCCCTTGAGCGGTTTGATTTTGAGATCATTCTGGCGCCCATGAACATTGTGGAGCGCGAACCATTGGAGGAACTTATCCCACTTTGCATAAGCAGAGGTGTAGGTATCACCATAATGAAACCATTAGCCACAGGCTTGCTGCCTGCGCAATTAGCACTGAAGTGGCTTCTTAATCAGCCTATTTCCACAGCAGTGCCGGGAGCGACTACTCTGGAGGAAGTGTCAGAGAATTCCCTGGTGGGGCATCTGGATGACTTTGCTCTCAAACCCGAGGAGAGGGATCAGTCGAATCGCATAGCTGTTGAGCTTGAGCATGTACGCTGCCGGATGTGCGGGAAGTGTGAGCCATGTCCTGTAGATATTCCTATATGGGGTACTCTGGGTAGTGATGATATTTATAATCATTACCGGACAATGGGCTCCGAGAATTTCAGAGCATTCTCATGGTCCCGGGATAGGATAAAGAACCATATTGAGCGCCGCAGACATTTGATATCAAAGATCCAGTCCTGTAACGAGTGCGGCGTCTGCGAGAACAAGTGTCCGTATGAACTGCCAATAGTAGATATGCTGAGGGGCATGGTTCCACAAATGGAGGATATGCTCAAAATATGGAGCGAGGTGGTGTTTTAGTGGCACATTGGCCTTAACCGCGCTGCATCGCTTCTCTGATCCTCGCCGGAGTCATGGGAAGCTGATATAATCTAGCGCCAGTTGCGTCAAAGATAGCATTGGCAATCACCCCACCCATGCAGATGATTGCTGGTTCGCCACCGCCTTGAGGTGGGGCATCCGACTCGATCAGCACAGTCTCGATCTTCGGCGTCCAGGAAAATCTTGTGATCTCATATGTATCGAAATTGCGGTCGAGGATTCACCGGGCTGCGGTCTGGATAGCCTCTATTATCCTGCCATAAGCGCCACATCGGCATAGATTTCCCTCCATGCTTTCAATGATTTCCTGTCGGGTAGAATTAGGATTCTTCAGCAATAGCCCGTAGGCATTCATAATCATCCCGGGAGTGCAGAATCCACACTGCAAAGCGTCATGGCTCATGAACGCCTTCTGTAGCGGATGGAGCTTCCCATTCCTGGCTAATCCCTCGATAGTCATGACTTCTTTTCCATTGATGTTTTTTACCGCAAGATGGCATGACCGGACAGGTTCGCTATCCACAAGAACAGTGCAACTTCCGCAGATGGCCTCTCCGCATCCGAACTTGGTTCCTGTAAGACCCAGATCCGTGCGCAGTACCCATAGAAGCGCTCGTTCACCGTCTAAAGTCAATTCCGTAGGTTTGTCGTTGAGTTTGAAACGAATAGTTTCCATCATTATATTTCACCTCCCTACAACGCTATGTGTCCCATGACGACCATCTCTGTTTTCCCCAGGCATTATAGCACCTGTTGGGCTGGTAATCAATATATTCTAATATGCTGAACTACCAGCGGAAGAAACGATATGGATCATCCATTTCCACAGGCTTGTCCAGATACAGTCCGGTCAGCCATCGGTTAGCATCATCTGCGTCTACAGCCCCGCCAACTGGAGTTGAGAAATGAGAAAGCAGTCGCGTCGTGGTACTTGATCCCATGTTTGCCAGCAGGCGCGTCACCAGAAAGCTGGTACGCCGGAAAGTCATCTTGACGTGGTATAAATTCTCGTGATCAAATTCCCAGGGAGCCAGTTGGCAGAAGACCACATTGGCATCATTTGCCACGGCAAGCACACCGTTGTCAATCACATCAGCGCCGCCTGTAACCAGAGGCAATTCACGCGGGTCGCGTATCTGCACCTCAGCCGGGCTAATCCCTGCCAATGGAGATTCTGTACCTGCTGGCTCAAAGTAGGCGGAAATATGCTCCGCTTCCTTCATGGTGATATTGAGCGGCAGAAATGCTCTGGTTTCCTGCTCATTTAGCCCGACAGCCAGGACATGACCACCTGCCTCAAGCCAGTTGGCGATGTTCTCTTTGTGAGGAGCTAGTTGTGTGCTGCCACCAGAGCCGACAACCAGTATCTGCTCAGGTGTTAATGCACCCGCCTCGCTATATTCGCCAGTAGATATGCCCATTTGCTCAAGATGTGCCCGGCCCCTCGGATCTCCTACATATACTGCTGTGCGGCGTTGCGATGGCGAATAATTATCCACGTATTCCAGCATGTTAGCTACCAACTGCATCGCCGCTGGATCATCTTCTGTACGACCCGTCACGTCCATCTGGCAGAACAGGATCATCCCCTTACCTTCGCTGTATTGCATCAGCGGGCTGTATTGAAGATTGAATCCGCCGTCCACGATGGGCAGGAAGTCGCCGGCGGCTGGTTTCTCGATAAGCACAGAAGCCACATTGCCATAGCAGCCAGCGCGCCACGCTCTCGACACTTCGATTCCACACCACATTGTGAAGGGATAGCCCTTGCGACCTGGAGTGTAGTCCACCCGTGGTGGAAGAATAGTCGCTTCGCCGCGCCAATTGCGCAGATTCTCTGCATCAAGTCCGGTCAGGGTCGGATGGTCAGGGATGCGTCTGAATACCTGCCGCAGACCATACTCCTGCACACGAAATCCCAGCCGCTTCTCCAAAACTTCCGCCTTCTGCTCGAACATAATAACCCTCAAACCATCGCGTACACCATCAATATTGGGTGCTGGCCCATCAACTGTCAGAGCAGCTTTGCCCACTATGAGAGTGTCATATGGAGATAGATCCGTGTCTGCATCCACTGGTTTGCACACGATGCCCATATTATCCAGTAGTTTCGCCGTTTCGCCATCAGGATCAAACAGGGCGACCTTTGATTTCAATTGAGGTTCATCTGCGCGTGGCAAAACATGAATGACGAAAGAATCCGTCTGCGTCTCTCCTGAATTGAACTTGACCGTCATATCTAACTTATACTCGCCTGGAACCAGCGCATCCGGCAGCGTAAAACTCAGTGGGATACGCTCCTGCTGGCCTGTCTCCACGCTGACTTTTTTACTGCCTTCCAAACCTTCGGGCAGATCCAACGACCAGGTGCAATCGCACGTCACGGTCTCGCGCGAGTTGTTGATTATGATGATCTGTTTCTCAACTGTTTCGCCGGCGTGGAAATTGTGATCTTTGCCCGTGAAATGTGCAGGCTTGCCGCCAATGTAAGCGAGAGCCGGTTTGTTGTACCGCAGGAAAGCACTGGCTGTCTTCGTAGGTATCCAGTCTGAAACTTCGTAGGCAGTGTCGATGCGCTCATACCGCCGCTCAATGAAATCCAGACTGAACCCCGGCCTCTGTAGATCGTCCCAGTCCACCGGGAAATTCTTTCTGCTTTTGTCCACACCGTCCCGCAGCTTCCAGAGGTTGCCATATGACCATATACTGAAAGCCGATATGCCCCAGGTGCGGTAGGCCGGCCAGTTGGCGGCGATATACATGGTCTGCACATCCTCAATGTTGGGAACTCCCAGGGCAGGCGTACCGCCTATCCTGAATGGATAATCCCAGCGATACCAGGTTTCCTCTGCCCGCCACTTCTTTGCCTCCCAGCGCAGATCCTCCTTCTCCGGTTCGGTGAGTTCATAGGAGCGGTCTCCCAGAAACTGCGAACCCCATTCCGCAAGACAGAACTGGTACGGCATCTTACCGTTAGTCCAGTACCGCTTCCCCTTGTACCATCCCCGATGGAGCGTCCACGTCATACGAATAGGGATACCGTATTCGCAGAGAAACACAGGCTTGATGCCTTCAGTAGCCCAATGCTCAAACCAGTCGGAGCGCTCCTGAACCGGCACGAAGTTAAGATAGAAATTGCTGGTATGCATCTGGCCGTTATTGCCGGATGAGTGATGATATATTATCCGGCTTGGATCGATGTGCCTGACAATGGCCTCCGCCCGTCGGGACAGCCTGGCGTTTCTATCTGAACGTAGCTGGGATTTGCCGCTTGGGTCAGGAGAAGGGTTATAGATTCCGTCGATAAGCTCAGGGTTCATGTCATCCGAATACCCGGTCATGTTGTGATTCATGGCATACATCACCACTGACGGGTGATTCTGAGCCATACGCACGTAGAACTCGGCGTGATGGGCATAGCCGTTAGCTGTATCCGCATCCGGCGCTTCCCATTTGTAGTCCTTTACGTGAGGCTGAGAGAGCGAAATAAGCATACCCACATCGTCCGCCGCTCTGAAGATCTCGTCAAAGCCCATGTGCGAACCCGGCACGCAGGAATAGTTATGCGTGTACAATGTGTTGATGCCCTGTGACTTGAGACGCGCCATACTTTCACGCGCTCCGTCGTAGCAGGCAACAATCGGCCCAATCTGAGCATTGTCTAGGGGCAGCGCGAAGGAATAGAAGCGCGTGCCATTTAGCTGGAAATCCCGTCCATCAATCCAGAATTCACGAAAGCCAAAACGCACAGACTGATATGTGTCAAGCACATTGCCATCTGAATCAACGAGTGATAGGCTTACGTCATACTTGTTCTCAGGGGTATGCACGTCCCAGAGTTTGTCAGGCTTCCATTGATTGGCAAATGTAAAGCGGCCTTCCACAAGGTCAGAGACCTCAAAGACTTTACTTCCAAATTCCGCTACTTCGCTGCCATTATCAGTGACGTGCGCGGCAAAACTATAGGTCTGATCTGAGTTCAGTCCCCGAAGCGCGATATCAAACGCAATCTCCCACTTTTGCACCGAGGTATCCACCTTGACATCCGCTATATGTGAGTCAGCCGGCGTGCTCACAAGGAAGACGTCACCACACAGCCCGCGACGCGCCACCCGGCTTCTGGCAGTTCTACCTCCTCCAGCATCAGCGTATGACACGATCTCCGCGTTCAGCGGCATTGCTACTATATACAGCGACAAAACGTGCTTTTGCCCCGGACGGCACGCTGATGAGATATCTACTTCACCGCCGGGAAAGTATACCTCACCCAAATTCTTTCCGTCCACATACACAGCGGCGTAGGAATTCAGGTATTCCACGTATACGCTAATGCGACGGCCAGACCAGGATTGCGGCGCAGTAAACTCACGCTGATACCAGGCCATGTCGGTTCTGCGCAAGTCCTCATTCTCCCAACTGGGATGGGGATAGTGCGTCTGCGATTCCCGCCACATATAACCGCCGGATGTTTCAGGCCATGTGCCTGGTACTTTGAGATAGCCCCAACTGTCCGCGGGAACTTCGTCAGTCTTTCTATCAACCGGCTGCCAGCGCCACAGGCCGTTTATGCAGATACGTTCGCGCGTCGGCGTTGTCTCGCGATAGGCTTTGTCCAGATCCCAAACTGCTTTAATACCTTTGGGCAGGCTTGCGGCAGACTGAGCATGACATACTCCCGGAACTGCTACCATTATAATACATGCTATGACCACCAATAAGAGATGAAAATGTAGCATCATGCTATCCTCCATTTCGCTGGCTAAACCATGCTTCCACGGCTGTGTATCGACTTCTACAGACATTATTCTACGCTGACCGGCTTTCTCTTTATTCTCAAGGCGATCCCGTTCCCCTTCGTTGACCGCTAATTTTGCTGCTTTGGATTACCTCCTTGAATTTCACTGCCACACGTCAAGAAATAAGCCTGGAAACAACGTTGACGTAAATCTCTTCAGCATCCGAGTTGTGTCTGGTGGAATTCACCTCATATCCGCCTTTTTGATACGCTGCGCGCACGGGCAGATAGCCAGCGGACTTTCCACAGAAGTAACTGATCACAAACGCACACTTCGCTGATGAACGAGTTTTCAGTACCAGCCCTGTCTGAGCAAACATCTCGCCGGGAAACATTACGAACTGAAGATCGCCAATCCTGACTACACTTGTGGAAATCACGGACACCGGGTTACCATCCTCCCCGGGAGTCTTGCGCGGAAGCCCGACCTCTGTCGGAATTAGGTAGCCAGTTTCTCCATGCGACGCATAAGGGAGCGGCCTATTCCTCTGCGCTGCGTCTGTGTTTGGACGAACATATTTGCTATTCTATCTCCCTTTAGCATCGCTACGCCCAGTATATTGCCTCTCTTCACAGCGACAAACGCATCGCTCTTCCCTGCTGATTCTATCACTTGCTCAGGGGTCTTATACGCGGCCAGAGTGTTCATAAGCTCTTCAGAATAATCACGAATATTCACCGTTTTCAGGTTCTCTATGATCAATTCGCTCACAGCAGTGGCATCCTGATTCTTAAATCTTCTGATGGCCATTTTTAAATATCCTCAATGGAAACTCAAGAACTAATCGGGCAGTATCAATTCATCATGGTTCATCGCGGAAATGTGTGGAAATGATTTGAAGACGAGAAAGTGAGAAAACGAGAATGAGGTGGACCCGATTTTCTGTCCAGAAAAACAGGTTCACCCCATCCGAGGCATCTTTCTCACTTTCCCGTTTTCTCACTTTCCCGTTTTCTCACTTCCATATCTCGAGTCACCACACTCATTCGCGATGAACCTCCATCATTCGCGATAATATTCTTGAGAGTTCTCAATTCCTCCTGTGAAAGATGCCTGTGATTACCCGGGCGCAGATCGCCCAGTTGGAGCGGGCCTATCTGTATTCGCTTTAGCCTTTTAACCTTATGGCCGATAGCCGCGCACATCCTCTTTACCTGTCGTTTTCTGCCTTCGTGTATGGTTATTCTGAGGCAAGTATCGGTGGGGCAGCTCTCTCTTTCTACGAGAGCCGGGGCGGTCATGCCATCATCCAGCATTATCCCCCTGCGAAGCTTATCCAGCGCTTCGTTAGTCGGATTCCCCCTGACCCACGCCAGATATACTTTATCTACATGGTGTCGAGGATGCGTCAAACGATGCGTTAACTCGCCGTCGTTTGTGATGAGAAGCAGGCCTTCAGTATCCTTATCCAGCCGCCCTACCGGGTAGATTCGCTTGTCCGTAGGTGGGAGTAGATCCATTATAGTTTTATGACCGCGCGGATCGACTGTCGTTGAGAGATAACCCGGTTTTTTGTTCAGAAGAATATAGACTTTCCCCTCATCTGGCAGCACAGGCTCTCCGTCAACTTCTATTACATCATTCTCAGGATCAACCGGGTCGCCGGGAGTCGTGGCTGTCTGGCCATTAACCTGAACTTTCCCCGCCAGGACCAGGTCCTTGCAGCGGCGTCGAGAAGCAATACCTGCCTCAGCTAAGAACTTCTCTAATCTCAGCTCTCATCTCCTCCTCGGGAGTTCCCAACATTTTTTCGATCTCGTCCACGGAAGGTAATTCCGAGAGATCTCTCAGGCCAAAGTGCATCAGGAAATCGGTAGTAGTTCCATATATCATAGGCCTGCCGGGAGCTTGTTTTCGCCCAATGATTTTTACCAGATTCCTCTCACTCAAAGTGCGGATCACGCTATCGCTGTTGACGCCGCGCACTTCCTCGACTTCTGCTCTGGTTACAGGCTGTTTGTAGGCTATGATGGCAAGCGCTTCCAATGCCGAGACAGTAAGCCTCGAAGAAAGCTCAGTAGTATAAAATCTCCTGATCCAGTCGGCGTATTGATTGCGGGTGCATATCTGGAAGCCATTGGCGATCTCTACGATCTGAAAGCTTCGCCCGGTTGCGTCATACTCCTTCTGGAGTTCATAGATCAGTTGCGCGACGGTATCGCCGTCCAGTTCATCCAGCAACCTCGCGAGCTGCTCTACTGACACCGGCTCATTAGCGGCGAAGATTACTGCCTCAATAATAGATTTTGCTTGTGATGTGTCCATTGTAGGTCTATGGGTCTATGGGTCTATGAGTCTATGGGCTGACTTTGCCACATCTCCCAGTAGCCCAAGATTCTATCTTGGTTTATAGCACCGGATTCCCAAAGTGCCAACTTAGAGAGTTGGGCTACGACTGGATCGCGATCTAATGTGACAAAGTCAAGTTAATCTATATAGCCAGATCCTGCTGAATAGCTGTGCTTGCCGGGCGATTACGAGCTTTGTCCTTATCAACTCAAGAATAGCCAGAAAGGTGACAATAACCTCCAGCCTGCTGGCGGACTCCTCAAAAAGTGCGGCGAATTCTACCCTCTTGTGGCTCTTAAACCGGTCTAATATATCCTCTATTCTCTGCTGAACCGTGATCGTTTCATCGCGGAATTGTGTCAGTTGCTCTTCCGGTAGCTCTTTTAATACCACTCTAAGAGCTGAAAGCAAATCAAACATGGAAGCTTCGATCCTGAATTCTTTCAGATTGATGTCCTCGAACCCGGGCTCCACAAATGAACGGGTGTATAAATTTCGCTGAATTTCCTCTCGCTGAGACAGCATACTTGCGGCGCTTTTGAATTTCTTATATTCCAATAACTGCCTCACCAACTCCTCGCGCGTCATCATCAATTCATCATCCTCGACCGTAGCACCAGCAGGGAGCATGGCCGCTGACTTCATCTGGATAAGCGTGGCCGCCATAACCAGAAACTCACCTGCAATATCCAGATCCAGCATTTCCATGAGATTGATATACTCCACGTATTGCTCGGTAACCTCTGCTATGGGAATGTCGTATATATCCACCTCATTTTTTCTGATGAGATAAAGCAGTAAGTCCAAAGGCCCTTCAAAGACATCGATTTTTACTTTATACATTGACCCGAAACCTCAAAGCGCGAAGATCCGCATAATCAGATGTATAACAAAGTAGAGTAGTCGCCCCAGAACGCCGAGAAACATGAGCATAATGATTATAATGAGTCCGTAAGGTCTTATGCTGGCATATTTGTCAGCATATTCATCAGGAAGAAGTCCCTCCAAAATTCTGGAACCATCCAGCGGCGGAATTGGGAGCATGTTGAACACCAGAAGAACGATATTCATCTGTAAACACATAAATAGAAGAATATATGACGCTCCACCAAAGTAAAGCCGTGACCCGCTCAAAAAGAGTCCGCTCTTCATCAGGAGTATTATGAATGCCGCCCAGATGATGTTAGTGGCAGGACCAGCCAGACCAACCCATACCATGCCCCGCTTGGGATCGCGAAAGGCGATGGGGTTTACAGGTACGGGCTTGGCAGAACCAAGAGCATATCCAGTTGTTATGATTAGCATCGCCGGCATGATTATGGTCCACATGAGGTCGATATGCACCAGCGGGTTAAGCGACAGTCTTCCACTCAGCTTCGCTGTGGAATCACCCAAGCGGTAAGCCATCCAACCATGACCATACTCGTGGAAAGTTGCGAATACTATAAATATGATGAATCTGAAGACATATGGCCAAATCGCGTCAAACATGAAATCCTCTCTATTGACTGAGAACCATTAAGCCTGCTCCTGCACTGGAAACCGGCTTTTTACGAACTGAATGGCCTGGCCTTTATTTCCTACTAATCCATCCAATTGTGCAGCGAATGTTGTTTCCAGAATTTGAGTATATAACGGTCCTTCCGGGTAATTCAGTTTACGTAGATCATTTCCATTCACCAACGGCTTGATCTTCCGAAGTCGCCACAAATAATTCGAGATACTATTACTCGCCTTGTGGAGTTTGGCCATAGCAAAGAGCAATACTTCTGAAGGAAACCTTTTTAGCGTTCCATATATCTCACTGGGCTTCCCTCTTCCTGCTCTCACGCTCTCCGGAATTTCTGGAAGGAGCGTCTTTGATGCTATCAAAGCCTCCGCATACTTTCTTGGCAGAACCAATCTCTCCGATACACCCTCCGTTTCGGCGGCGTCCAGTTGATCAAGCAGAATCAAAAGATTAAGCAAAACGGTATCTGCTGTGCCGCGAATCGAACTCCACCACGCCAGCACCTCTTTAATCCTATCGAACAACCACGCCATTTCGTCGGACACGCGGATGCCGGGGTGTACGTATTCCAAAAGGTGAAAATGCGTCATCCGGCAAATAGCGCGGAGGGGATTATCTTCCCCCAGCACCAGCAATATCTCATTCCGAACTCGCTCTCTGGTGATCTTTTCAAGAAAGCCACCTGCCACAGCTTTTTCCATAAGGTCATAGGTATGCGGCTCCATGATAAAGCCACATCGCTGCTCAAATCTTATAGCCCGAAAAATGCGCGTTGGGTCATCCTCGAAGCTGAGATCATGCAATACTCTTACCGAGCCTGTTTTAGTATCCAATCTACCGCCGAAAAAGTCTACAAGCTCGCCAAACCTGTCTTCATTAAGTTCTATCGCTATCGCGTTGATGGTAAAATCCCGACGTCGGAGGTCATCTTTAATGGAGCTAGGCTCCACCGATGGAAGAGCGCCGGGACGCTCATACACCTCCGTTCGCGCAGTTGTCACGTCAACCTTGAGGCCACCAGGTAGAGATACGACTGCCGTTCCAAACTGCTGATGACGCTTGACCGAACCGCTTTCCGTCGCTGCGAACGCTTGCGCGAACGCGATTCCATCCCCTTCCACCACAATGTCAACATCCAGATTCGGTTGACCCATCACCAGATCCCTGACGAATCCGCCCACCACGAATACCGGGCAACCTGATTTGTCGCCAGTTTTGCCGATAGACTGCAACAGGCGATAAACATGCTTGGGAAGGTTTTCACTCATTAAGTATTCGTAGTTTGATTCCTGCAATTTAACCTCTGGGATGAAATTTCTGATGGATCTCTCTCAGCCTTTTGCTATTCACATGAGTGTATATCTGTGTAGTAGCTATATCCGCATGTCCTAACATTTCCTGAAGCGAACGCAGATCAGCACCTCCCTCCAGAAGATGAGTGGCGAAGCAGTGACGCAGCGTGTGCGGCGATATGTTTTTCATAATGCCCGCAGATTTTGCGATCTTTCGGATGATCCTCAGCACGCCATCTCTTGTGATTTTTTCACCCCTGTAATTGACCAGAAGATAGTCATCTTTGGGATGGAGAAGCGGCCGTCCGAAATCCACGTATTCTTTTACTGCTGCCAGCGCTTCGGAGCCTATGGGTACCACTCTCTCTTTATTCCCTTTTCCCAGGCAGCGTACATAACCGACCTCCGGGTTCAGATCTGTAATCCGCAACCCAACGATTTCAGAAACTCGCAGCCCTGTGGCATACATGACCTCAAGTATCATCTTATTCCGCAAGCCCAATGGCTTGGAAGTATCCGGCTGATCCAGAAGCGACTGCACTTCCTCTATGCTCAAAACGCTTGGGAGCTTGCTCCATGAGCGTGAGGACTCTATAAGCCGGGTAGGGTCGTTTGTGATGTATCTCTCCGCCGTCATGAACCGATAAAATGATCTGATGGAGTCCGTCTTGCGATCAACGGTGCTGGAGGACAATCCGCGCTGGCGCAAATGACCCAGATATTCCACTATGTCCAGACGCGTAGCCTCCAATACCGAATCCAGACGCCCATCTTCAGCAAATCTCGCAAAGTCCACCAGGTCCCGACTGTAGGATTTAATCGTGTTGACTGCCAGCCCTCTCTCAACGCGAATATAATCAGCGAACTCCTGTATGAATTTCTCCGATTTCGTTTCATCTGTTGTGCTGTCCCGTTTCTTCACCGATCCACCTCAGATACTCAGACTCGTGATTAGATAACTTACCCATTTGGGTATTGAGCAGTTATCGGTTGTCGGTTTTTGGTTATCGGTTTTCGGTTATCAGTTGTCAGCAGAAACCATAGAACTGAGGAAGCAAGTTTTAGAAAATCCTCTGAAGTTTTGATCAGCGTGTGGGAGGGTGAGCCTCCCGGCGAACCGTTTGCTGTCAACGGTTCAGCGGGAGCTTCGCCCTCCCGGATAAGATGCAGAAATCTTTTCTCAGACTTGCTGAAAACCGAAAACCGAAAACTGAAAACTGTTTTCCCCCTCATAGAAAGATTTTCCCCTTTTTGTTTGACATAAGTTTAGCACGGCTTCACACTTATGTCAAACAAAATGGCAAATTCATTGACTTAACCTGATGTTGCGCCCCTTGGGCACGCGCAGCGTGACCCTACGACTGGATCGCAATCTTCGGGTAGCGCTTATCATCCCAGATAAACTGAAGAATTTTCTTGACGGAATGTGCATTTTCTGGTAGAATACTTTGTAATAATCTATTGGCGGATCACAAGTTTTGAGCATTTTCCAAACCGATGTTAGACTTCAGGACTTTCGAGGGCTAAGTTATGGCTATACAAAGAATGAATCCTGCACTGGTGATAATATTATCCTTCATCACTTGTGGAATATATGGCATTTACTGGTTTGTGAAGACAAAAGAAGAAATAAACAGCTTAGGAGCAGAAATACCAACAGGCTGGCTGCTGATAATACCCATAGCTAACGTGTATTTTCACTATAAATACGCCGAGGGATTCTCCACGTTCGTCAAGAAAGACGATAATGCTATAATGTGGTTTTTGCTGCTGTTCCTTGTTGGTCCCGTTGCCATGATAATATTTCAGGTAGAACTGAATAAACTGGCAGATTAACATGTTTACTGATTGCGCTAGAAATCGAAATGAACCGACTCGTATGACCGTACTCAATCATTCTGTGTCCTCACCGCGGTTGTGTATTGTTGGCATTATTACCATACAGTTGCCCGCGGCGGTGGGCGGTTCGGAGGCGGTTCCGATGCTGGATTCAGCGATGACGTAACGCAGCCGAAATAAAGAGTATAAAGCTCGCCGCCTGTTTTTTGGTGGTGGGCTTTTTTTGTATCTGCTCCCGTAGGGGCGAATCTTGTATTCGCCCTTCTGAACAATGCGAATACAGGATTCGCCCCTACAGGAAGGTAATATAGCACTCATGAAATCCCAATCTGATAAGAGAAAGAGAAATCTGCTCTTCTATCTGGCATCAAGTTTTTGCACCACCATGAATTTCGCCATGTGGCGTTCGGTGTATAACAATTTTCTGCATGATAAATTCAGCGTGACAGAATCCCAGCGCGGATACCTGGCGGCAATACGCGAGATTCCAGGCCTTGTGACAGCAGTTTCCGCAGCAGGAGCCACTTCCGTAGCAGAATCCTCAGTAGGCGCGGTGTATATACTCTTTGCTTCTCTGGGCACACTTGCGTTTGTGTTTGCAGAACAGTCCTGGAGTCTCATCTTCGCCCTGATTCTTATGAGTGCTGGGATCCATTTGCTGATGCCAATAAGGTCATCCATATCTCTGCGTCTTGGCGAGGAGGGATCAAAAGCCAGATTACTCGGATTGATAGGAAGCGTTGGGGCAGTAGCATCCCTCGCCGGGTCAGGCTTCGTATTTCTAATAGTGGAAACGTTAGAATACGATGGAATTTTCATCACAGGATCCATACTTGCTGCCATAGGCATGATAGCGATGCTCTTCGTTCGTCTGGAGAAAAGCGAGCACAGAAGAAGTCGATTCGTAGTTAAGAAAAAATACAGCTTGTATTATGCCCTCAGCTTCCTGGATGCATGTAGAAGGCATATTTTCATCACGTTTGCTTCATACGGACTAGTAAATACTCACGGTGTCAGCCGCCGGACTATGGCTGTCCTGTTTTTTATAGGGAGCGCGGCCAGCATATACACCAGACAGCGGATAGGTCGCCTCGTTGACAGGTATGGGGAGCGGAAAGCGCTTATACTCAACTATTCGCTTCTGCTCTTTGTCTTCATGGGCTACGCCTACATCGGTCATGTCCCGGTGCTTTATGTGTTGTATTGTCTGGACAACATACTTTTCGGGTTTAGTGTAGCGCGGACAACATATCTGGACAAGATCGCACCCGGTGAGGATGTCACAGCGAGCATTGCTTTCGGCGTCACCTTGAATCACATTTCCGCTGTCACGCTGGTACCGGCAAGTGGGTATTTGGGGGAGAAATACGGATATGAGATGCCGTTTTTGATAGGTGTTGGTGTCCTCATCCTTTCGCTCATAGCATCAAGCAGGATACGAACCGGGAAGTCAGAGCATAGAAACGCACAGAATTATTCGTGATTTTCTTTTTGGAGGAAGACATGCAAAACCCATTCATAATTGGAGACAGGATTTACATACGACCGCTGGAGATGGAGGATATAGATTCCTTCATACTGTGGCTCAATGATCAGGAAGTCAGGCAATATCTCATGAGGACATCCCCGCTGAACAAGATCAGAGAAAAGGAGTTTGTGGAAAAGCTCTACACAGATGATCGGGAGATAGTTCTGGGGATCGTTTTGAAGGAAAATGACCAATTGATTGGCAACATCGGCCTGCACGAAATTTCGATTCCACACAGGCAGGCGGAACTAGGCATCTTCATAGGAAATAAGGATTGCTGGTCAAAGGGATATGGCACAGAAGCACTGAATACTATGCTGGGATACGCGTTCGATCAGCTTAACCTGCACCGGATACACCTTACCGTTCTCAGTTTAAATCCCAGGGCGATACGCGCTTATGAAAAGGTAGGATTCAGGCGGGAAGGCGTTTTCCGCGAACACATATACCGAAACGGGCAATATCACGATGTTTACTGCATGGGTATATTGGAAAATGAATGGAGGGATTTGAATGAGTCTGGTTGAGATCTATGACACAACTCTCAGGGATGGCGCTCAAGCGGAAGGTGTATCCTTCTCTATTGAGGATAAGCTGCGAATCACACAGGAGTTAGATAGCCTGGGCATACATTACATAGAAGGGGGCTTTGCCGGCTCGAATCCCAGAGATGCGGAGTTCTTTATGCGGGTACAGGAGCTGCGTCTGGAGAATGCAAAGCTCACCGCCTTCGGAAGCACCAAGCGAGCCAGTACTCAGGCAGATAGAGATCTGAACTTGCGCTATCTTCTGGAAGCCGGTACAGAGGTTGTCACCGTTGTAGGAAAAGGCTGGGATCTCCATGTTACCGATGTCCTGCGTGTGTCACTGGAGGACAACCTTGCTATGATCGAGGATTCGGTAAAATTTCTTAAGGCCAACAACCGCGAAGTTATATTCGATTCCGAGCATTTTTTCGATGGGTATAAGGCGGATGCGGAATACGCGTTAAAGACTATTGAAGCCGCAGCCAGAGGCGGTGCCGATTATATTATCCTTTGTGATACTAACGGTGGCACGATGCCATTGGAGGTGAAGGAAATATTCGAGGCAGCCGCTTCCAGAGTCGATGTCCCATTGGGGATGCACGCGCATAATGATGCAGGTGTAGCGGCCGGGAACTCTATCGTTGCTGTGCAGTCAGGAGCGATTCAGGTGCAGGGAACTTTCAATGGATATGGTGAGCGATGTGGGAACGCCAACCTATGCACTCTCATACCAAATCTGAAATTAAAGCTGGGCATTGATTGTATCAGCGATGAGAATTTATCCAGGCTCACAGGCGTATCAAGATTGGTGAGTGAACTTGCCAATTTGCCCCACGATGAAAAGCGACCTTATGTGGGCAGGAGCGCCTTCGCGCACAAAGGTGGATTGCATACTGACGCCATTCAGAAGAATACCCGCACATACGAGCATGTAAGCCCAGAGATCGTGGGCAACGAGAGGCGCATACTGGTGTCGGATCAGTCTGGCAAGAGTACCATTCTGACAAAACTACTGCGCGCTCATCCTGAACTGAGAAAAGATTCGCCAGCAGTGCAGCAGATTTTCAATGAGCTAAAGGAAGCTGAAAAGAGTGGCTACCAGTATGAAGGGGCGGAAGGCTCTTTTGAGCTGATGATGCACCGCATACTTGGGACATACAAGAGTTCCTTTGAGTTGAAGGGCTTTACCGTAATTGTGGAGCGAACCGAAGAACACAAAATGAGGTCGCAGGCAACCATAAAATTGGTGGATGCAGATGGGAACATAGAGTATCAGGCGTCGGAGGGACACGGGCCGGTGGATGCTCTGAGCAAGGTACTCCGAAAAACGCTGATGGCGTTCTTCCCGGAAGTGGAGTCAATACGATTGACCGACTTTAAGGTTAGGGCGCTGGATGCCAGCAGCGGCACAGCGGCCAAAGTGAGGGTGCTTATAGAGTCCAGCGATGGAGAGCATGACTGGGGTACAGTGGGTGTTTCAGAGGACATTATAGAAGCCAGTTGGGAAGCGCTTGTCGATAGTATTGAATACAAACTGTTTAAAAGCAAACAAAATGGTTAGGAGGCAGAGCGTTATGTATAGGATCGCTGTTTTACCGGGCGATGGGATTGGTAGTGAAGTTACAGATGAAGGGATCAAGATTCTGCGGGTCATCGGCGAGAAATACAAAGTCGATTTCCAGACGGAAGAAGGCATGATGGGCGGCGAAGCGTATGATAAATTGGGAACTTGCCTTCCGGAATCCACAATCAAACTGTGCGAGGAATGTGATGCCATTCTTTTCGGAGCGAACGGCGGCCCTAAATGGGACGTATTGCCAAGCGACGAGCGCCCCGAAAGAGGGCTGGCGATCCTGCGCAAGCATCTGGATCTTTTCATCAATCTAAGACCCATAAAAGTCCGTAAATCGCTCATTGGCGCTCTGCCGATTAAGCCCGAAATTGTGGGCGACGGGATAGACATGGTGCTGGTAAGGGAACTCACCGGCGGGATTTACTACGGTCTGCCCAAAGAGGGAAATGCTGAAAGAGCTGTTGATTCTATGGTCTACACAGCCGGTGAAGTGGAGCGGATAGCTCGCGCTGGCTTTGAGTTGGCGCAAAAAAGATCGGGGAAGCTCACATCGGTGGATAAGGAAAACATGATGGAAGCCTCAAAGCTATGGCGAGCCGTAGTCATCAAGGTTGCAGAAGATTACCCCGACGTGAAACTCAACCATATTCTTGTGGACAACTGCGCTTTCCAGATCGTCTTTGCGCCGAAACAGTTTGATGTCATTGTCACCGGAAATATGTTTGGTGACATTCTGAGTGACGAACTCGGTGCGCTGGCTGGCTCTTTAGGGATGTGCCCGTCAGCGAGTTTGGGGGATGGCAAGAGCGGACTATACGAACCCATACACGGAACAGCCCCGGACATAGCCGGTCAGGGAATCGCGAATCCCATCGGGATGATACTGTCCGTAGCCATGATGCTGCACTACTCCTTCGATATGGATAAGGCAGCCCAGGACATAGAGAACGCAGTTGACGCTGTATTGGATAAAGGCTACAGGACGGCTGACATAGCTGAGAAAGACAAAAAAACAGTAGGTACGGACGAAATGGGCAACTTGATTGCACGGGAGATAGGGAGCACTGGTTAGGAGCGTGTTTGAAAAGCATATTCTACCTTTTAGTAGCAATACGGATCTTGCGAGTAGTATTGAGTCCGCCCGATGCTGCCTTTCATTGGGAGGTATTTTCATGGCCAGACGTCCTTGCGCCAATCGTAACCTGGCGCCTTTTTCTCTGAAACACGTTAAACGAATTCTCGTCATTAGAATGGGGCCGTTTGGTGAAACATTGCTGATAACGCCTGTTTTGAGGGCTTTGCGGAGCAGTTTGCCCCATGCCCATATCACCATGATGGTAGGTTTCGATAAGGTGGATTTGGTGTCTGAGAACCCGAACATCAACGAGGTTATCGCCTATAAAAAACAGGATGCAGAGCTTATTCACGAACTCCGCAGACATCACTTTCACATGGCAGTTATACTACAGCCCACTTTTCGCTTGGTGCTCCTGGCGCTCATTGCTGGGATTAAATACAGAGTGGGTTTTGAAACTAAACGGGGCGGCAAATTACTGCTTATTAAATCTGCCAAAAATGATCGTAAGCAACATGAAACCGACCGGTATTTAGACGTAGTAAGGGCTGCCGGGATACGACCCGTCACAAGAGAAATCGAGATGAGCGTTACAGAAGATGCTCAGAAGTGGGCAAGAGAGCTTCTTATCCGATCAGGTATCTCAAAGGAACGACTTCTGATCGGGATCAACCCGGGTTGTTTCTGGCAGAATCGGCGATGGGCAAAGGAAAGATTTGCTGAAGTAGGGGATATATTAGCTTCCGAATACGACGCACACATCCTGATCACCACAGGGCCGAGTGAAATCGGGCTTGGGGGGGAAATGGCGGCGATGATGAACCATGAGCCGGTCATCCTGGAGAATACCACTCCCATGCGGGTAGCTGCTGCCTTAAAACAGTGCGCTCTTTTGATAAGCAACGATACCGGTCCCATGCACATAGGAATAGCAGTAGGAACGCCAACCATTGGGCTTTTTGGCATTTCTGATCCGAATAGGTGGGGTCCGCTTGGCTCACAACATGCCATCGTTCATCGAAAAAGCATAGAAGCAATCACGATAGATGATGTTATGGCGGTGGCTCGGAAAAAAATAGATGAAATGACAACGAAAGTTTGATGGTTCAATCGCCAGGTAACAATAGCTTTGTAGGGGCAGGTTTTATCATGCTGATATACTGCGTTTGGTGAAGCAATCTCAATAATGAGTATAGCTTTTGTCAACTTAATAACCCCAAACCTGCCCGTCATAGAAAACACCTGATATTTGGCGACCAAACCATAATCGGTAAGTTCGTATCGCCAAAACACCCGTAGGGGCACGCTGCGCGTGCCCAGGGCACAAGCATTGTGCCCCCTACGAATAACAACACCTATTTGCCAATTAAACCATTTAATTATGCCCACTATGGTAGTATCGGACAAAAGATGAGAGTGGCTAAAGAAATACAGAAAACTCGATGGACTTTAGATTTCCGCTTGCGACACTGGATTGTTGATCACAGATCCTGGACAGGTGAATACTGCAAATCTGAAATTAAGAATGCACGAGGTGTCGCAAATGATAGAAGAATACGATTTTGGAAAGATCGAGAGTAAGTGGCAGAGCTATTGGCTTGAAAATGGGTTTTACAAAGCGCCATCAGAAATTCATGATGGAGAAAAAGCATATGTGCTGGATATGTTCGCCTATACATCTGGCAGCATGCACATGGGACACGCCAGAACCTACACTATAGGCGATGTTATCGCGAGATACAGGAAGCGGCAGGGGTACAAACTCCTGCACCCAATGGGCTGGGATGCCTTCGGACTTCCCGCTGATATGGCCGCTGTTAAGCACGGCATACGCCCCGCCGATTGGACGGAGAGGAATATCACCCGTTGGAGACAGCAGTTCACGCGGCTGGGGATGCCCTTTGACTGGGATTCGGAAGTAACCACCTGCCAGCCGGATTATTACCGATGGACGCAATGGCTGTTCCTGAAGCTCTTTGAGAAAGGGCTTGCATACAGGAAGTATGCTGACGGCAACTGGTGTCCCGGCTGCCGCACAGTGCTGGCTAATGAGCAGGCCAAAGGCGGAAAGTGCGAGCGATGTGACTCCATAGTGGAGAAAAAGTCGCTTAATCAGTGGTTTTTCAAGATCACAGACTACGCCGACAGACTGCTGGAGGGACTGGACAAGCTGGATGGGTGGCCGGAAAAAGTGAAGCTCATGCAGCGAAACTGGATCGGCAGGAGCGAGGGAGCCGAACTGATATTCCCAATAAAGGACGGCTCTGGCAGATCAATAAGCACCTTCACGACCCGCCCTGACACCGTTTACGGAGCGACTTTCATGATCCTGTCGCCGGAGCATCCCATGCTCCCCGATCTGGTCAGAGGAACTGCCCACGAAGGCGCTGTCCTTGAATTCATTCAGAGGATGAGGAGATCAGACAGAATCGAGCGGGAAGCTGCCGAGGCAGAAAAGGAAGGCGTTTTTACAGGAAAATATGCCACCAATCCCTTCACAGGAGAGGAAATTCCTATCTGGACAGCTAACTATATCCTCATGGATTACGGGGTTGGAGCGATAATGGCAGTGCCTGCACATGACCAGCGCGACCTCATGTTCGCGCGTAAGTATAATCTGTCCGTCAGGGTGGTAATCTATCCGCGAGAGGGAAATCTGTCCGCGGAGGAAATGACCGAGGCATATACCGGTTCCGGCTGCATGGTGAATTCCGGAGAATTTGACGGACTGCCGAATGATGAAGCCGCACAAGCGATAATTCAGCGCGCTCAAAAGATAGGCGCAGGCAGAAAAACCGTCAGCTACCACCTGAGAGATTGGTGCATCTCCCGGCAGCGATACTGGGGAGCGCCTATACCCATCATACACTGTGATAAATGTGGTATGGTACCGGCGGCGAAACTGCCTGTGCTGCTCCCGCCAGACGTTGAGCTTACCGGTAAAGGCCCTGCGCCGCTGTCGCGGGTGGAAGATTTTGTAAATGTTCCCTGCCCAAAATGCGGCGGATCAGCAAAACGTGATACGGATACGCTGGATACCTTCGTATGCTCATCGTGGTATTTCCTGCGCTTTGCCAACCCTCACTATGAAGAAGCGCCGTTCGATGCCGAAGCCGTGAGAAAGTGGCTGCCGGTGGATCAATACTTCGGAGGCATTGAACACGCCATTCTCCACCTGATGTACGCCCGCTTTTTCACGAAAGCCCTGTTCGATATGGGGCTGGTGGACTTCGACGAACCATTCACAAATCTCTTCACGCCCGGCATGGTCACGAAAGATGGGCGGAAAATGTCCAAGTCCAAAGGCAATGTGGTGGAAGTGGACGATATGCTGGATAAATACGGAACAGATACACTCCGTCTTTTCGTCCTCTTCGCCGGCCCGCCAGTGAAGGATCTGGAGTGGAGCGATAACGGAATGGAGGGAATGCACCGATTCCTTAAACGCCTGTGGCGTCTGTCTCTGACGCTGCCAACCCATGTGGAAGCACGCGGCAGCGCGCCTTTACAGAGGCAGATTCACAAAACCATAAGAAAAGTGACGGAGAACATTGAGCGCATCCACTTCAACACCGCTATCAGCGCGATCATTGAACTGCTCAATGCCGCCTACGTTCAGGAAAATGACACCGCTGGTGTGACGGATGCCGTGGAGACTATAATTCTCCTGCTGGCGCCATTCGCTCCATATATTTCAGAGGAACTGTGGCACAGGAGAGGACATTCCGACAGCGTACATCACCAGCCCTGGCCCAGCTTCGATCCCGAAATCGCGAGGGCGGAAGAGACTACTGTGGTCATCCAGATCAACGGCAAACTGCGGGATAGGATGGTTGTGCCTACCGGGACGACGGAGGATGAGGTCAAAGAAGTGGCTCTGGAGCGCGAGCGCGTAAAACAGTGGATCACCGGGAGGAAAATCAATCGGATTATCGTTATACAGGACAAACTGGTTAATATTGTTGTCGATGGATAAATACGGAGAAAGCCAGATATTTTAGCCACAGAATAACACAGAATTTCACAGAATCTTCCGTGTTTGTCCGTGATAATCCGTGGCTAATATATCTGAGGGGGTAGTGAACGCCTACAACTCTACCCATTGCATAAGTGAAAAGGTCGTATTGATCAGGTATTAGCGCCATATTATCTGTGGTTCATTGCGAAGCGGAATTCGGCGGTATTTGTATTTCGGATAGCCTAGCAGTATAGCTTGATAGCTGACGTGTCCCTCCGGAAGTTCCAATGCCTCGCGCATTGGCGGCCAGGAGTTGAGTGCGCCGTTGAAAAAACCCGCCCAGCAAGCGCCTACGCCCAGGGAGAACGCCGCCAGTTCCAGATAGGTCATAGCGATGGCGCAGTCGCCTGCTGCCATAGAATTGCCTTCCCTGGCATAGGTAACGATGACGTGCGGTGCGTTGCGGCCGATGATGTCTATTCCCGCATCCCACGCTGATACTATCCCCCCAAGACGTGGGTTTTCTTTTGCCAGACTCCTCATCCAGTCTATGGCAATTCCCACCAAGCGCTGGACTTCGTTGGAGTCATGGATGACCAGCCATCTGACCGGCTGAGAGTTGCTTGCAGTGGGAGCATAGCTGGCGATCTGGATGATTTTGGTGAGAAGTTCGCGATCTACGGATTCTTTCTCATAGCTGCGGATGGATCTACGGGCGCGCAGAAATTGCTCCGCCTGCTCCGGGCTGATCATCAAGCCTTTTCGTATCGGCGGGCACTGGTCAGGCATCATTGCTCTGTGCGATAGCGCCCCCGATGGGCAGATTGCCACGCAGTGACCGCAATTGATGCACATCTCTTCGGCTCTGTCGATGAGGGTGGGAACCACGCCCTTGAGTTTAATAAGTCCCGCCGGGCACGCGGCGACACATAACCCATCCCTGTTGCATTTTTCTTTATCTACCACAAACAGACTCATGATTTGCTCCTCCATCTCACTGGTTTTGGCACAGGCTATACCTACTCAACCGACGGTTTTCGGATAGGCTCTTAATGCAGGCAGGATGCCTGCGCTCCCAGGTCGGGAACTACCGGGGTTAGTCTATACGCGTAGATCGCAAATGTTATCGCTTCTTAATATCACCGTTCGGTCATCAATTTTTTCTGCGTTCGGTCGCTTGAGGTAGCCCTCAATACTCACGCCCTCAAGAACCCGTATTTCCTGCTCATACGGCGGATCTACTTTTACCGGCGGGATGGAATCTATATTTTTGCAGGCTTCCGCTGCTGTCTCGCGGATAAGCTTGTGCGCAGCTTTCGGCGAGAGATGGATGGCTAACTCCCGCCCCAATCCCTGTTTGACGGCTGCGCCAAAGATACCGGGAACCAGAGCCTTTGCCTCTGCCACAGCCTTGTCATCGCCCGCAAGGAAGACCGTGGGAACACCAATCGTCCCGGCCATGATGGCACGAGCGCCGAATTCTCCCACAAATATGCCGTTGATTTTGTAATACTCAATAGTCTTTGATGAGTAGGTATGGCACAGCGGCGCGGCTTCCGTACCGGCCATAGCGTGCTGACCGACGAAGAACTGCGCGTCGAACGTCTCATCCAGATAATATGGTGGACGGATAGGCCCTCTCGCGATCAATTTCGCTTTGGGATGGAACTCCAGAATGTCGATCCCGCCGCTGCCGTGACCGTCCCAGACGATAACCTCGGCATTCTTATCCACGTCGAGTATTCCGTCCACAGCGGCATTGACCTCCCACGTGAGCAGCTTCATGGAGATGATCTTGTCCTCTGGTGTCACGTCCCGCGTCTGGTTAAACCGCGAGATCATGGCTGGACCTTCCAGATCGGTTATTATGTATATTTTCATGCGCGAACTCCCTTCAGTCATTGGGTACAAGAACAGCCTTGATCGCCTCCCGCGAAGCCACGGAATTGAGACCGGCGGTGGCATCTTCCAGCTTGAATCTGTGGGTAATCATCTTCGAGAACATATCGTAATTCATCTGAACCAAACGCATCGCTTCCAGAACGTGGCGCGTATCGCTAACCCAGACGCCCTGAACGTGCAGATTTCTTCTAATCACATTCTCAAACCAGGGGAACTGAACTGAACCGGCTGGCTCACCAAATCCGGCGGATATATACGCCCCGCCGATCCTGACTAGAGGCATCCCGTCCATGACGGCTTTCAGGCTCCCCGATGCCTCAATAGCAACATCCACGCCCCTGCCCTGAGTTAAGGACATGACAGCTTCCTTCGTCTCTTCGGGCGAGTTATCATGCCTGTTTAGCAACACAGTCGCGCCGAACTCGCGGCACATTTCCAGCCTGCTTTGAGTTCCGCCAGTCACTATTATCTGCCCCGCGCCTGATGCCTTTGCATAGGCTACGAGAAAAATTCCCAGAGGCCCGGGTCCCTGTATCAATACTGAATCGCCGATGTTCATGTGTGATCTGGCATACTCGAAAGCATGGGCGGCGGTGGCTCCCGAGCATGACGCCGGGACGTAGACAGCAGGATCGCGGTCGTCCAGAAGGAGAATATCAGTTTTCTCGGAAAGTATAAGGTGTTCGGCATAGCAGCCATTCAGGTGCGGCGGGTCGCTCACAGATCGATGGATTCCATACGCCCAGCGCTTTGTGCACAGCGATGGCTGGTGGGTTATAGTGCAGTGGTAGCATCTGCCACATAACACGCCTCTGTTCCAGATTATCATGTCACCAGCTTTGAGTTTCTCGCCCAGAGCAGTGGTTTTCTCGCCACTCATTCTGACTATCTGACCGACACCCTCGTGTCCCAGAGACATGGGAAGCGCCAGACGCGGATCTTTCCCTTGCTGCATATGCACATCTGAGCCGCATATACCTGACGCCATGATCTTCACCAGAACCTGTCCGGGCAGGAGATCAGGGATTTCCATCTCTCTGATCTCCAGAGGCCTGTTGAATTCTGCCAATACAGAGATTCTCGTTGTTTCAGCCATTTTCGCTCTTCCTTCTATTTCCCCGGGAGCGCAGGCATCTTGCCTGCATTGTTCTTATTCTTGCAGGCAAGATGCCTGCGCTCCCAAGATTGTTCTTGTCCAGGAGATTATAAAATCTAAACACGGAGGCGCAAGGTAAGACGCAAGGTAACCAGCATGTTATATTCCCACTTTCTCACTTTCCCACTTTCCCACTTTCTCATTTTCTCTGTGGTGAGTTTTTTTCTATCAGATAGGCCAGTATTCCGATTCAGTGCGGGCGGTTTTGAGATACTCCTCAATCTTCTGAACGACGTCCGGATTTTGATCCGCAACATTATTTTCCTCGCCCAGGTCCGTGGTCAGATTATACAACTCAATCGGCTTGTCCAGTCCCTCTCGAATTGCTTTCCAATCGCCTACGCGTACAGCCTGACGGAATCCACCGCCAAAAAATTCCCAATACATGAAGCGGCCTGATAAATCCTGCTCCTTGCCGCGGATCGATGGCAAAACGCTGACACCGTCGATATTTGATGGAGGTTCGGCGCCAATCAGTTCCGCCACTGTCGGCATGAAATCGGCGAAATACCATGCCGCATCACTAACCGCATTTTCAGGTATTTTTCCCGGCCAGCGCACGACCATCGGGGTGCGAAGGCCGCCCTCGTATACGGTTCCTTTAGTTCCACGCAACGGGCCTGAACTGTCAAAGAGGCCTTCCCATCGCCGGGCTGCTCCGTTGTCCGAGCAGAAGAATATAATGGTCTGTTCGTCGATGTCCAATTCCTTGAGCAGCGCCATCATGCTTCCCACATCCCGATCCATGCGCGTGACCATCGCAGCGTGAACCTTTGCGTCCTCTGACCAGGGACTGTCCGTATAGGGTTCGATACCTGGTATCTCGTATTTTACGTGCGGGATCGTATACGGAATATACAGGAAAAACGGATTATCGCTGTGCCCGCGGATGAAATCCAGGGCGAATTCGGTGAACATATCGTGGGAATACTGCTTCCGCTGATCGTCCTTATTTCCCTCAAGTATGACCTTTTCCTCATTGTGCCACAGGTAAGGCGGGTAGTAAGTATGCGCGCGTCGCTGGTTCAGATAGCCAAACCACTCATCAAAGCCCTTCTTGTTGGGCACGCCGTTGGTTCCCGGCTCCGCAACTCCCCATTTGCCGGTGATTCCTGTGGCATAGCCGGATTGCTTGAGCAGTTCGGCAACTGTGAAATCCTCAGGCTCAAGTGAAACGCGCCGTTGCGGTGGGCCATTGTCGGTGACCAGAACGCCGCCAACTTTGGCCATATTGCCCCGAATACGGGCATGCCCGTTGTGCTGCCCGGTCATCAGTACATTGCGCGATGGGGCGCAAACCGGATTGCCAGCATAGCACTGCATAAAGCGAATGCCTTCCGCCGCCATCTTGTCCACATTCTCTGTCTGGATCTTCGTCTGTCCATAACAGCCCAGATCATTGTAGCCGAGATCGTCCGCCATTATGAAGATTATATTTGGCTTACTATCTTTATTACCTTCGTTGACCATGCAGCTTGCGAGTGCACTCGACATGGCAACGCCAGCGGCTCCGGCGGTCATGCCCTTGAGAAAAGTGCGACGATCCATAGCTCCGTCGTGTGTTGTTTTCATAGGGGGAACTCCTTTAGCTCAATCATAAGTTTATTGCTGTGTGACTGACATAGGGGTGGGTAAGAGGCTTCTACAACTTTGGGGTCTATGCTTTGATAATAAGATTATAAGGGCGGACATCTAATTCCCAGAGCCGCTTTATCAGTTCTTCCTGCTCCTCCAGCCCTCTGGCGATGAACTGAGCGCATCCGTCTCCCTGTGAGCCAACGCCTTTGCCGCCCCATATTAGATCCTGAATATTCGGATATGATAGAACCTCATGCAGTCTTGGAGCGGTCAGTTCTCCTGGACAGGCGGGAGACACGCATTCGTCGAATAGTCGCTGGGCTTCCTTCATCAGTTGACCGAGTTCCTCACTATGGCCTTGTTCAATAATCCTCCGGGCGCTCGTGAGAATCTCTCTGTTGCCGTCACCTAGCGCGTATCGTAGTTTATTCTTTATATCACCTTCCCCCTTCATAAGGTGATAATTCAGATCGGACAGGATTTTCTTTGTATTCTTCCCTCTATTCAGATCTGCTATTACCATGTATATAGGTCGGTTCGGGGTCAATTCCTCGATCCCCATGTCATCTCCGTCGAAGGTGAGAAACACTGGGGTCTCGCCATAGGCGCATACCTGATCCATCCTGCCACAGCCGGACGAAGTGAGTATCTCGCCTCTGTAGGCGTATTCCATCTCCTGCCGCCGGGTTAATTCCAGATTATACATCTGGCTGAAAGCACGCGCAGTAAGTACACAGATAGAGGCAGATGAGGATAGTCCCCGCTTGGCAGGAAGGTCCATTTTATTCTCGATCACCAAACCACCAACCTGATGCTCTTTGAGCATGTAATACGCCACACCCGCACAATAGCTGAAAAATCCGCCGCCCTTCGCCGCTTCGAGCAACTTACTTTCATCCATCTGAAATTCCTGAGAACCCATAGGACTGTCATGTATATCGGCTGATTTGATAATGAATTTATCAGGATGAGGCGATACATCGGCATAGATGCCCTGATCCGTGCCGATGGCTATGCAGTAACCGGGGGTTATCGACTTATCAATTCTCCTATACCCACCAGCCCAGTCTGAGTGTTCCCCAAACAGACACAACCTTCCGGGTACGAAAAGTTCCTTGCCCATAAATACTCCTAATCCGATCCAGTAAAGCGCTGGCTTACACGGTGAGAAACGTCGCTGGTGAGTTTCAGGGCAAAGACGGCCATCTCCTCCGATAGACCCCTCATTCCGCAGCTTGGTGTGATTATTGATTGACGAAGGATGCGATCACCGGCGAGGCCTCTTTTTTCAAGTTCCTTCACATGCCCCTCAAACTTCGATGCCAGCGAATCGGTCGTTTCTGTGGGCAGTTTATCTTTCTGCAAAGTTGGGGTAATACCCCATGAAATAACCCCGCCGCGAGCCAAAAAATCCTTTAGCTCGTCTGCATACAGCACAAGCCTATCGAAGTATTCATAAGCATCGAAGCTCAGAATATCGACTTCTGTAGCCAGAATCACTGACCAATCGGTATTGCCGCAGCAGTGTATTCCTGCTATGCTACCCTCGCTGTGAATGGCTTCGATTACCTCTCCCAGATCTCTGAGTACATCCTCGCGGCTGATCCCGATAAAATCTGCTGTGCCAAAGTACCTCATGCCCGGCTCATCTACAAAGATGATAACGGGCAAATCATAACGACGGAGCTGATGAATCTGCCATTTGATCTTCATGGCAATAGACTTCACCATTGCTTCCCGCAGCCTGCCATCATAGTATGCGGGTCGGCGATTCTGATCCGTCAAATTCGTGCCCAGAGTGAAAGGGCCGGTAATCTGGCCTTTGATGGCAACAGCGTCCTGAAAATTGGAGATAGATAAAAGCTCATACAAACCCGAAGCACATCTCTGCGGGATCCGGAATTCTTCCAGAGCCTGTTGGCCTCCACCTTCTGAAGCGGCGATGTACTTCTCATAGAACTCCAGTAATTCCTCCTCGAAAGCAGGGGTGGACGTATCAAAATAAGCTCTGCCTTCCCGCTCTACGAAACCGGGCATGCCGTCTGTAAATTGACGCATCATACCCTCGCATGGCAGTTTCGGAAGCTGCGGCCATGCTGGAAGCTTCGGGATATACTTCAGAACCAACTCAATCGCTTTCCGGGGATCTGTATGTGGCAAGCTGCCTATGATAGTAGCCAGACATGCAGGCTCAAAATCCATGTCTTTTCGTCCTCACTGGTTTAGATTACGCTTATTCCTGTTTTCAGAATCTCCTTTACAAATGCGTTATCTTCCTTAAAATCTTCAGTCCTAAAAGGCAGAGGCTCAATTCTATGATCAATAGCCAACGTAGGCTTCTTAATTTTCTCTTTGTCAAAGAATCTTACACCCTCAAAGTCGTCAGAGACCAGAGCTACATCAATATCGCTGAATTCCCCATAGTTCCCATTTGCATAGGAACCGAACAGGATGGCTGCCTTCAAATGGATGTTGTTCTTCTCCAATTCGGCAACGTACCTTTTCAAAATTGTAATTATTCTATCCGGGACTTGAGCCACTGATAAAACTCCTCGATTATGGCAAACTGATAGCTTGTTCACAAACGGGCTGGCAGCCAATCGTCCTACGATTGGGTAGAACCAACTTAGTCACCCGTCAAACGATCCCTGATTGCGACGATATGCTCAGGAGTTGTGCCGCAGCATCCACCGACGATATTTGCGCCCGCCTCGACAAGCTGGAAGGCTATCTCAGCCAAATCCTTCGGAGCGAGCGAATATATGCTTCTGTATTCCTCATCGACGCGGGGTCGGCCTGCGTTTGTCTCAAAGATTAACGGCAGGTCGGTCATCTCCCGCATTTGCCGGGCTAGATCCGGCATTTCCTCCACCAGATCGCCGCAGTTGGATCCTAATACTTCCGCGCCGGTCTGGGTAAGCTTGTCTACAACATCCGAAAGGTCATCTCCCCAGGGCGTTTTGAAGTCGCCTGGACGCGAAGCCGGCGGCCGATTAAACGCCATAGTGCAGATCACCGTCAGATCAGTGTTCTCTTTGACAGCGCGGACGGCTATGGTCGCCTCAGCCAGGCTGGACATGGTTTCAACAAGGATGGCATCAACGCCGGCTTCTGCCAGAGCAGTAGCCTGCTCTTTGAATGTATCGTAGAACAACTGCTCTGGCTGAGTCCCGTAGGGCGGAAGTTGATCCTCAATCCCGGTAGGGCCTATATCGCCAAATACGAGGACATTCTGCCCTGCACATTCCCGTGCATTTTTCACAGCGGCGTAATTCAACTGCTGGACGCTGTATTGCCCATCCTTTCCAGATCTCATGGCGTTTGCGCCGAAGGTGTTGGTCAGAATAGCTCTAGCACCCGCCTGAATATACGCATTATGAACTGATTTGACTTCATCAGGATGGGTGATGTTCCACGAGTCCGGCGTCACTCCCCGTCCCAGACCTCGCCTCTGCAATTCAGTTCCCATCGCGCCGTCACAGATGATGGGCCCGGATTGTAACGCAATGCTTAGTTCCATTTTTGCCTCCGGTACTGCTACTCCAGCCCCAGCAACTGCATTGCTGTATGCACAGCCGAGCCTGCATCTCGCGCGTAGCCGTCAGCCTTGACTCTATCAGCAAACTCCTGAGTTACTGGCGCTCCACCTATCATGACCTTGACGCTATCGCGAATCCCCGCTTCCTCCAGGCCATCAATTATATCTTTCATGGAACCCATAGTTGTGGTAAGAAGAGCTGACATGGCTATTACACCTGCTTCATGCTCTCTCACGGCCTCGGCGAACTGCTCTGGCGAAACATCATTTCCCAGATCAATAACTTTGAAACCGGAGCCTTGCAGCATATATTTTACAAGATTCTTCCCAATATCGTGCAGGTCTCCTTTTACAGTTCCAATCACGACGGTTCCGCGGTCTAATGATTCATCGTCGGAGAGAAGCGGACGCAGTTTATCTACACTCGCCTGCATAGCACGCGCAGCTATAAGCACGTCAGGTATATATATCTCTCCCTCGCTGAACTTATCGCCAATGATGGCCATTGCAGGAATAAATCCTTCATTCAGAATCTCTCCAGCCGGTACACCGCCGTTCACAGCATCGTCAACGATCTTCGCAGTCTGCGTCAGAGCTTCCGCTCTGGCAAGCAGGCTTTCCACCAATGATAATTTGAGATCAGCCACTTAAATTGTCCTCCCTCGTTCGTAGTTGATGCCATCCCGATAAAATGACAACTTACACAGGTTAGAGCATTGATTTGCCTATCCTTTTGCTAACACTGAATTCCCACAGAGTTTACACAGTATTAGTAGTAGTAATGACGTTCCATAATTCTACCACACCTCTGTAATGACGTCAACGCTTTTGTTCAGAACTGATACTGTTGGCGAATTCGGAATGCTGTTCGGTCGGGGTTGGAAAACCCCGACTATCGGTCAGTGGGAACTTTATTATTGCTGATAGACGGAACTTTCCAGTCCCGTTAGATGAGTTCGCCAACAGTATCAGAACTGGGAAGAACCACTATGAGGTTGACAATTAAGTCTCATAGTGGTATCGTTATAGTTGCTGTTCCCTATCTATTGCTGTGTTACGTTGATCTGTTTCTGAGGGTTATAAATGCCATCCGATAGAGTTCTTCTAATCAATCCCAACCAGATGAAGCCTGCGGTAACTCCGATAGCTCTGGATTATCTGGGACACGCGCTCAAGAAAAAGGGCTATGACGTCGATCTCCTGGATGTGTCCTTCTCCTCAGACGTGGATGCGGATTTGTCCCGATATTTTAGCGATAAATCCCCGGTGGCTGTTGGGATCACTGTGCGGAATGTAGATGACTCATACTACCTCAGCCAGGATTTCTTCATTCCAAAGATCAAAAACTGGGTGGAAAAAATCAGAAGGTTAACAAATGCTCCCATAGTGCTGGGCGGTATAGGATTTTCTATAGTACCTGTGCAGGTTCTGGAATATTCTGGAGCAGATTTTGGTATAAAAGGGGAGGGAGAGTTTTCTTTCCCAGAGCTTGTGGAAAAAATTGTCAAAGGAATGGATTACTCCCATATCCCCGGCCTGATATACAAATCTGAAGGGGATATCATATCCAACCCCGGTAAGTTTGTGGATCTGGATCTGCTCTCCGACTGCAAACGGGAGTTTGTGGATAATGAAAGATACTTCAGGGAAGGTGGAATGGGAAGTATTGAGACTAAGCGTGGATGCGAAGAGAATTGCATATACTGTCCTGAGCCATTTGTGAAGGGTCGTAAATACAGATTGCGCCAACCAGAGCATATTGTGGATGAGATTCAATGCTTATTCCAGAGAGGGATTACTCATTTTCATACATGCGACAGTGAGTTTAACCTGCCAGATGACCATGCAGAGATGATCTGTCGGGAGATCATAAAAAGAGGGCTGGGCGATAAGATTCACTGGTATGCGTATGCCAGTCCTGTGCCCTTCTCAGAGGATCTTATGTGCCTCATGAAAAAAGCAGGTTGTGCCGGGATCAATTTTGGCGTCGATAGCGGGAGTGATACCATTCTGGCCAATCTTGGTCGAAAACATAGAAAGAAAGACGTAAGCGCACTGGCGGAACTGTGCCACAAATACGATATGACTTTTATGTATGATCTGCTCCTGGGTGGGCCTGGAGAGACTAAAGAAACACTCAAGGAAACTATCGAACTGATGAAGGAAATCCAGCCCTCCAGAGTGGGCGTGTCTATGGGAGTGAGAGTTTACCCGCAAACAATCCTGGGAAAGGCTGTCCAGAGGAACGGTGTTTCGGAAAATAATCCCGATTTATATGGCAATATACAAAATAACGATGAATTTTTCCGCCCTGTATTCTATATATCATCCTCAATTGGCGCGGAGATTCATTCGTATGTATCGGAGCTGGTCGACGGCGACGATAGATTCTTTGTGGGCAGCCAGGAAGATATTACAGAGAATTACAACTATAATGATAACAGCATCCTGGTGGAAGCTATACGAAATGGGGCACGTGGAGCTTTTTGGGACATTCTGATAAACCTGTGCGCCGCGTAGTTCCTCAGAACCGACAAAGTATACTGCTATCTATCTTGTAGGAAAGGTGAGAAGATTGTATACAGCTTATCGAGTCATAGCAGTCGTGATATTGGCTATCCTTATACTATCATGCTTTCTGTTAAGTTCATGCGATCCTCCGCCACAGAAATTGCCGGAGGGAAATATCGACGTGGACTCCGATATATATATAGTTCCTGTAGGCAAGATGAACGCGGAACTCCTCTCTCTGCTAATACCCAAACTGGAAACGAGATTTACGACGAAGGTCCATCTGGCTCTGGATAAGCGAATGCCCATCCCTGAAGATGCATATGACTACGATGCGAAGAAATATGTGGCTATGTATATATTGACGGAATTGATGAAAGTGGACGTCCCTGAAGATGCTAAAATATTGGGAGTGGCTAACGTCGACATCTTCGTTCCTCAACAGGATACCGACTTTATCTTCGGTCAGCACCATTTTGGGAAGAACGGCAAAGCTGCCATTATATCAACATACCGCATGGACCCGTTTTCGTATGTAGATGGCAAACGTGACGACGAATTGCTCATACAGCGCATGATGAAAGAGGCTGTGCATGAACTGGGCGGGGTATTCGGTCTGCAGAACTGTGACGAGCCAGAATGTGCTATGTATCTGCCGCGGAATCTGAAAACTCTGGACAGAAAGACTGATAGTTTCTGCCTTTATTGCCAGAAATCGCATCGCGTTCTGCAGCAACCCGAAGCGGGATCACAGCCGCCTGAGTGATTGTGGATTATGCAAGGAGTTATACCTGTTTCGGTTAGAAATGAGATTGTAGTGACAGACCTATGTGTCTGTCCGTATGCGCCAAAACCCTGATACCGGGCGCACACACAGGTGCGCCCCTACAACTCTACCCATTGCATAAGTGAAAAGGTCGTAGAATTATATTGATTTTTACATTATCTGAGAAGACCTATAATTTGGATAAGACATGGATTAAAGGAGAAATTATTTCATGGCAAATGTTGCTTTCGTCGAACCTAGAGGCTCTTTCAACGGGTATGGGTACTATCGGCTTCCGCTTATGGGTTCGCTTATCCTGGGAACTATTCTGAAAGAAGCTGAACACGATGTGCTGATTCTTCGCGACAGTGTAAGGAGTGTGTATGATAAAGGTAGAGAGCAACTGAACGAGGCATTGACGCGCGCCGACGTGATTGCTATGTCGGTGATGACAAGCACAGCCGAGAGAGCGTACCAGATCGCTGATGCAATAAGGAAAGCCGCTCCCCGAATCAAAATAATCATGGGTGGTCCACATGTTACATATATGGCTGAGGAGGCGCTTGAACATGCGGATCTGGTCGTGACAGGGGAGGGCGAGGGAGCTATCCTCGACGCCGTAAACAACAGGAACCTGACGGGTATAATTAAAGGAACGCCCGTTGAAGACCTGAATACACTTCCTATCCCGGATCTTTCAATCTTGAGCGATCAGGACAAATTTCCCAGGAGAACACCCATCTCAACTTCACGCGGCTGTCCCTACGATTGCATATTTTGCACTGTATCTTCCACGTTCGGCAGGAAATACAGGTTCCGTGACCCGGAGCTTGTTCTGGAAGAGATCGACATGCGCGTGGCTCAAGGACACAATAATTTCTTCTTCTACGATGACAACTTCGCTGCCAATAAGGAAGGTACAAAGATACTGCTGGATGGAATCATACGACGCGGTTTAAAGATACATGCGTCTGCAGAGGCCAGAACCGATATAGCCAAGGATGAGGAGCTTCTGAAACTTATGCGTCGCGCTAATTGCCGGTGGATGCTTATAGGTCTTGAATCTGTCAATCCGCAAACACTTATATCCTACAACAAAAGGCAGACGGTCGGTGACATGAAGGAATGTATCACGCTACTGCATAAGCACGGTCTCAAGGTGCATGGTATGTTTGTTCTCGGTTCGGACGATGATGATTCAGATACTGTTCGGGACACAGTTAAGTTCTGCCATGAGATGAATTTAAACTCCGTCCAGTTCTCTATTCTTCATCCATTGCCGGGCAGCAGACTGTTCGACATTCTGGATGCTGAGAACAGAATATTTACCAAAGACTGGCCCCTGTATGATGGTACGCATGTAGTGTTCAAGCCCAAGAAAATGCATCCTGTAGAACTTCAGGAGAGATTCTTCTGGGCATGGAAAAAATTCTATTCATTGCGGAGGAAGCCGCTTCTGTTTCCCATCTGCCGTCGCATCGTCAGCAAATGGCACAAAGCCAATAGAGAGACACTCGCCGATCTGAAAAAGCGGTTTAGCTCGGCCAAATGGCCGAAATCGACAACGTGAAAATAATTCTGGTCAGATGCTTAATGAAGTTGGAATGATTAATCGGGTAACATTTTTGTCATTCTGAGCGAAGCGAAGAATCTCTCCCGGGGGCGTTACTTCGTATGAGAGATTCTTCGCTTCGCTCAGAATGACAGCGATTGGGGTGCCTTCTTTAGTGATGCGAGAGCTTCTGTAGGTTGGGTCAGATCTTCTTAACCCAGTTTGCTAAATATAATGGACTGGCTTTAGTTGAGACCTTTGGTTCGTTATAGAAATTTGACCCAACATTCATACTTCACATCGTTTCTGCACGCTAACAAATAGTTCTGACCAGATACTTAACAATATCTACAGGTCGGTCACCAAGAATCAGTTACCAAAAACACCCGTTAAAGCCCGAACCCGCTCTAGCTCCTTGTGCACCTTGACATTCTTGGGATTGATCTCCAGAGCTTTCTCAAATTCCCTTATTGCTTCCTCGATAACACCTTTCTCGCTATAGAGTATCCCCAGAGCATAGTGTGGTTGTTCGCTCTGTGGGGTAAGGCGCGCGGATTCCCTGAACTCAAGAATCGCCTCATCAATCATACCATCAAGAGCATACTCGCGACCTATCTCATAATGGACGTCGCCGGCCGGGAGAAGGATTTCCCTGTTGGTGATGAATAAGAGCAATAACACCAGCAGAACCAGAACAGATGCTCGCCCGATATGGAAGACCGGTCGTCTGTATTTCACAGCATCGGGATACTCCTGCACAGCGGCGTCAACAAACTCCAGTCTTCGGAACACTGAGGGATGGGTTCGGACAAGCTCAATCAGTCGCGATGCTCGACGCGGCATATAGCTAACCGCGGCTAACCTCACGAGAGCACTCTTGAATACCTCCGGCTTCCCTGTGCTATCAATCGCGTAGAGGTCTGCCTGTTTCTCGAATTTGCGAGATAGAAATCGAAAAATGAAGATAAAATATACGTAGAAGACCATGAGAGTCAATATGGCACTGAAGAAAGCGATATAGATAGGATTGGGACTTAACCTTTCGATGATAGGCAGGGCGAGAACGTATAGGAAGACATAGAATGCCAGATAACCAAGAGAAAACACCAGATATGCCAGCATGTGTTTGTGTTTTATATGACCAAATTCGTGCGCTACAACGGTCTCTATCTCGTCCACAGTAAACTCATTTAGCAATGCGTCGGTCAGGAAGATATACCTGGAGCCGGACAATAGACCAGCCATGCCAGCATTGGCGATCTTTCCACCAGCCGTGTTCCAGACCAGTGTATCCCGGTACTTGATGCTCTCTCTTTCTGCCAGAGCGTCTATTCTGTCGCGAATCTCACCAGCCGGAAGTGAATGTGTCTGCCATATTCTACGCACGAAGGACGGCGATTTGATATACATAACCGCAATGATAGCCAGTATTATTACCCCTTCGATGTAAGGTCGGGCTATGAAAAATATCCGCACCGATATGGGAGAATCATTTATGACGTCTCCTATCAGGGAGTATACTATAAAGGGCAATAGCGGAAACAACATAAGCTTCAGGTTCAGGTTGAGGAATCTCCGCCTATTCCATGACGTATTCCTGACCTGCCGATCCAGCTCGAATATGGCTAACCGCGTCAGTAAGATAGCGATTACCAGCGGCACCATATTTATCAGTGTTCGACTGTTTTCAAAGCTGATGAAGGCAAAAACCTCGTCCACAAGAACCGGAAGTTTCAGGTAAAATACCTCAAACACGAATCCAGCGATCACGACTACTCCAAATAGTAGTGCATAACGCCGTGATAGCTGAAGCTGTCTGATCTGCCTTGCCCGATCACCTGTGATCCGTTTAATAGCTCTCCTGCCGAAGAGATATGACAACAGGCCCGGTATGAAAGTGAAGACAAGCAAGAGCGGGATGGCTAGCGCCAGATCCACCGTATGCACCTGCGGCGACAACTCGCGACCCGCTGTGAAAGAAAACAGGAATACCAGTCCCGCTATTAACATCAAAGCGGTCTGCTGTATCATTAAACTATAGCTCCATGTTATGAAGATTGTGCGTGTTGGTGAGGCAAATTAATAGAGTTCATCGCGGAAATGTGTGGAAATGATTTGAAGACGAGAAAGTGGGAAAGTGAGAAAACGGGAAAGTGAGAAGACGAGAAGATGGGATTACTGTTGTTTCTTGGTTTTGAGTACCCATTTTAAGGGATTGTTTCCCATATTGACGAGTTTTCCAATAATCTGGTCATACGTCTTGTGCAAGCGCGCACCGTCTTCTCGGCTCATGTATTCACACTTCACTGAATACTCAAGCCAAACCTGGGTTTCAGCAGCTTCGCCCTCAGCCTCGTTCATTTTGTTAACGAAAGCAGCCTCATATTTTCTGCGCCTCCAGCCCTCGGCAATCTGGCCTGAAACCGACCGCGAGGAGCGGCGCATCTGATCTGTCAAGCTGTATATTTCTTCTTTCGGGAATGCTTTGGACAATTGGTAAATTTCCATAGCTGCTTGTACAGATAGCTCATAGACATCCAATTGCCAGTGATATTGAATCTTCTGAGGCATCTTTCCACTCTCTCACTCTCTCACTCTCTCACTTTCCCGTTTTCCCACTTTCCCACTTTCTCACTTTCTCACTTTCCCACTTTCCCACCTTCTCGCTTTCTCACTTTCCCGTTTTCCCACTTTCCCACTTTCTCACTTTCTCACTTTCCCACTTTCTCACTTTCCCGTTTTCCCACTTTCTCACTTTCCCACTTCCCTTGCCATGTAATTTCGAATAACCTGTTCCGCCCTAGCCTTTTCTCACCAGATCCAACATGGCTGATGTGAATCCCGTAACCAGCGTTTTCCAGAAGTATACCGGGTAGATCGTTCGCACCTGCATGAACTTGAGATAAGTCAGATTAGTGTGATACATATTATACATCTTCTCTACCATTCTATCGATTTCTTCTGGCGATAAATGCTTTGTCCTGATATTCGCGGCAAAGCCATGATAAGTTGAGAAATCATCAGGATTAGTCACTAAATCCTCAGCAAGAAGCTCATCACGAAGTCTTGTTCTTGCGTGCGGTGTCAGGATGAAGAATATAGGAATATCGATTTTCAATTCCCATGCAAGCTTGTAGGTTGCCCACATGGCCTCTTTGTCATCATCAGGATTGCCTACGATGAATCCACCTGCACAGATAATCCCGTTGTCTCTGAGATACCCAACGGCTCTGCGAGTGGCTTCTGGCACTGAAGTCTTCTTCCCCAGAAAATCCAGGTTTGTCTTCGATACGCCTTCTATTCCGAGAAAAACCACCTTCACTCCCGCATCGGCCATTTTCTGGACGAGTTTCTTACTGTGAGCAATCCCCTTGACGCTGGCCTGAAGAGCATAATGGAGGTTATTCAGCTTTGCCGCTATTATCTCTTCACAGATGGTCTCTAATCTATTCAGGTCAAGGGTGATGTTATCGTCTGCCATCCCCACGACCTTTGCGCCATGTCTGCGGACGTTTCTGATGTCCGCGATAATCCTGCTCATCTCGTATTTCCTAAAACTCCGACCATACATATGGTTAATGGAGCAGAACTTGCAGTTGTTTGTACAGCCGCGTGACGTTTCTATGGCATCTCCCGGCAAACCAAAGCCATGAAATCCCTCTGTGATCAATCTTGCGTCGCGATTGGGCAGTTGTATAGTCTCTAGTGGCAGCAAATCTCTCGGCGGATTGTGATGAAAATCACCGTTCGATCTGTAGGACAATCCTGCGATTTTATCATACCCACTCCCAGAGTCCATCGCAGTTACCAGTTCGTCAAAAGTCGCTTCGCCTTCGCCGCGTACTATAAAATCTATAAACTGGGATTCAGGTGATGCTGATATATCCTCATACATTAGTGTGGGATGGTATCCACCCATCACAACATGGATATTTTTGTCATGAGATTTTACCAGCTTCGCCAGCTTGACAGCGCTGTGATACTGAAAACTCATGCAACTTAATCCCACCAGATCAGGAGAATGCTCACGCAGCAAGCCGATAACATAATCTTCCAGCCGCCGTCTGATCATTAAAAGATCAGCTACTTTGACATCGCACACACCGGGATCAACGTTACCCGCAAGTGAAACTATCGCCAGATTTGGCCCGCGGGTAACCATGTCAAATCCTGGTATGTAGTCCGGCATTGCGAATAGTAATGCTTTTATCATCTTAGCAACTCCCTTAGCGTTTTTCTATTCCCTGGACGTATTCAGCAATTTGGCGGCATACTGCCTGAAAGCTTCTCCGACTTCATCATCCTCAAGAGCAAAGGTAAGAAAGGCTTCGAAATAGCTTGCAAAACCGCCTACGTCGAATCTCCTTTCTCCATGGTCAAGTTTCAGTCCCCAAACTTCCCGGGTATCCATGATCATCCTGATGGACTCAGTTATCTGGTATTCCCCATTCTTCTTGGGGGTCTTTCTAATAATATCGAATATCTCCGGACTGAAAACATATCTGGCCGATATTGCCAGTTTGCTGGGAGCCTCATCAACGGATGGTTTCTCCACCAAGCCCATAAGCCGGAACTCCGAATTTTCGGAGTGTTCAGGGTCGGGTGCTGCGATACCATATTTCACGACGTCCTCTTTGCTGACTTCCTGAAACGCTATTGTGACGCTTGCTTTTCTTCTTTCGTGAGTGTTTATAAGCCGCCTCAGAAATGAGCCGGGTTTCTCTGATTTTATGATGGAGTCTCCAAGACACACAACGAAGGGATCACCATCTGCAAATTTCTCAGCTAAACTGATGGCGTGCGCTGTTCCCAGTTGCTCGCTCTGTCTTGTATAGAACAACTGTACGTCCGCCTCCTCGTGTTTGAGCGCATCTATTAACTCATGATTTCCTTTCTCTTCCAGGCATCTAATCAGTTCGAGATCACGATCAAAGTGATCCTCGATGGCGCGCTTCTTTTGTCCCGTTATAATGAGGATCTGATCTATTCCAGCCGCTTCCAATTCTTCCACCACATACTGTATAGTTGGCTTTCGTCCCACAGGTAGCATCTCTTTTGGTTGAGATTTGGTGGCTGGCAACAGCCTTGTTCCCAGGCCAGCCGCCGGAATGACGGCTTTATGTATTCCCATATTAACCTCCTGCTATAAATAATACATAACAGGTGATGAACGAACGCACCTTTTGATATTCGCTACCGATCACCCATTGCTTTAATTGCATGTGGTGTATGTTATATGAAGTTTGATAAAATAATCGGGTAACATTTTTGTCATTCTGAGCGAAGCGAAGAATCTCTCCCGCAGGCGTTACTTGGTATGAGAGATTCTTCGCTTCGCTCAGAATGACAGCGATTGGGGTGCCTTCTTTAGCACGAACCTTTATTACCCAAATAATCATTCAATGTTCATTTAGCATACACATCGCCTTTCCATTTTATCTTTCTGATAAATATACTCGCGAAACCAGTGAATATGCTGTAAGAGATCAAGAATATCTCATAGGGTATAAGCAAACTAAGAAGAGCAGTTTTCCTGAATTCCCTGCACACGCGCCAACAGCGAGCGAAGTCCAGTAGTATTTTGACAAGGACAGATATTAGAACAATCGCTATGAGAGGCCGTATGAAGAACATGAGTGGTAAAGAGACTACAAGACATAGATTGAACAGGAAAATAACATGCAATGGTATCTGTGACCATGATTTGGTTGACTGACCGCCGACCATCCATCGAATACGCTGGGACAAGAACCGTTTTAAACTCTGTTCCGCAAGTGTTGAAACAGAAGCCTCTTCATTGTAAAGAACAGTAATACCTGAGTCTGTATTCCGCGCGACGGCTTGAACAAACGCCGCATCTTCGGTAACGGTGTATCCTATTTTGAGATAGCTTATGTCATTAAGTATAGCTTTCCTGTATGCCAAATTCCACCCTAAACCACTGACAGGGACGTTCATCCCGATAGCTCCTGCCGCAGCATCTATTAGAAAGAGCATATCCAGAGACTGGAGAGCACTGAAGAAAGATCGGGTACCATTCGCGTTGTGTGTGGTAGCAAAGCCTATTGCGAGGCTGATCTGTGGCGTGAAGTATGAGACTGTTCGACGTACCCACAACGGCCCGGCAATGCAATCAGCATCTGTATTCAATATGATCTCGCCAGCGCAAAACTTCAGCCCTTCGCTTATGGCGTTCTGCTTACCAGTTAGCCCGGAGGGATTGGAACTTATATTGACGCATTTAACCATGTCATATTTCTTCTGGTACCCCTCAATTATATCAGGGGTCGCATCGACAGATCGGTCATTTACAATGACAATTTCGTATCTGTCAGACGGATATTGCTGCTGCACCAGCGATTCGAGACAATCTGCTACACACCTCTCTTCATCCCTGGCAGCTACAAGAATAGAAACGAATGGAAGCTTGACGACTTTTTCAGTTCGATCAGAAGCGATATTAGCTGCTGTTTTCTTTTTCAGCCTCGATACTCCGATAAACAGCAATATTGATACGATGGCATAATGCAAGGTCAGGATCACTAATACAGCATAGATCGCGAGCAAACTAAGTCCCTCCGTTTATGAAGGCAGCATCCGCCGGGACAAGTACAGAATTCCCACCCACATCTAATATCTGAGCCTTACACTGACCTCAAATATATTCTGCGACCAGTCCCGTCCGGCTTTCCACGGTTGTTTGTCTGGATGATCATCGGGTAGCTTTGCCTCCTCTTTCTGCTTGTTATTCACTCTTGTGTGAGTATAATTGATTTTTATAAAAGAGTCCTGAAACAACCTGTATGTCAATCCCAGACTTACAGATCTCGTTTTTTCCACAATACCCATCAAGAACCGTTTTTCCATTGCTTTGGAAGAAGCGAAATACTCATATAGACTTCCACCTATCTCACCTTTCCTGATCCTGTTGTAAGAGAGTGTCGTCAGAAGATCCCTTGAAAACTGATGATTTGCCTCAAACAATAGATCATCAGCATTTGGCCCTATCCAATGACCAAGTGGGGTGTTAAAGTGCTTGTATGATAATGGAACGGGCGGGTCCTGCACGATCCCTTTGTGTGGATATACCCAGGGTTCCACACGCGCATACTCCACACGGAAGTCGAAATTCTCTAACCCAAAAGGATCAGCGATAAAAGTTCCGCCCAATACTGCCCACCTGTTCGGGGTGTATTTAAAAAGACTCTTATCGGGATGGAAGTCATCCAGGAATAGAGACGCGTATGATCTAGTGTTTGGCAAGATACAGAGGTCGATGTCAAGTTCCATAGTGTTATTTCCGACATCGTTGAGATAATCTTCTGCCATCTGGTAGGGCATAATAGGATTTAGCAGTTCAATATGAAGATTTTCGGCGTATATGTAGACTTCCTGAAAGGCTATACAAACTCCATCAAAGGGGCGCATTTCTATCCGATGAGCGGAGAGGTATTTCCTCACAATATCACTTCTATATCCCCTTGCCAGGTCATCCCGCAGAAAGCCTAATATGTTGACAAACTTGAACTTCCATAACTGCACAGGAAACCTTATTATATCGAATGTGGGATCAACTCCAGACAGTCCGACAACACCGTGATGCCCTGGGCCCCAGAGCACTTGATCTTTGCCCATCTGGAGGTCAAACCAGGGAAGTCGAAAGATCAGGTAGGATTCCGCGACACTATGCCACGGGTATCTATTAGGATCCAGATAGGGGTCCCACAGCGGCAACGACTCATCGCTGCGTTCATAGGACACTCTGCCATTAGTGTAAAAAAAGAGACCACTCTCCAGGCTCCCTCGTATGATAAGCTGCCCTTCGCTAAGGTAGATATTGTGATCCTCAGAGCCTCTTTTTAAGACAGCATTCTGAAAATAACCCGTCTCCAGCACCAGTTCCTTCCCATCACCTGACCAGTTCAGAAGATGCTTGTATTCAGTTACGCCGGTCACTCCGAGATCCGCCATTTCTGGCGCAAATTCCCTCTTCAGAAGCTCAATCTGCTCCTTCTCTATCTTATTCAGGTTTATTTTACCGTTTTCCGCCAGGTTCAATATCTGGAGGACCATATCTGCCAGTTCGTCGCGAGTATATGGCTTGATATTGCTCAGAAAATCTGTGAGCAGGCCTTTTGCCTGAAATCTCTCGATAAAATGGTAAGACCAATGATCCAGCGGCACGGTTAGCGGAGACGCCGGTATTCGCGGGGTTATTAAAACTATCGCAAAAAGCGCTATTATAAGAGATAAACGTGTTGTCATACTATCCAGAATTATATGCAACTCAACCAACTCCTGTCAAGCAAAAAAGGAAGCGAATTCAGAGCTACTCAGTTTTTGCATTTGAGGGCAAACAAGCGTACCTGCTCTGATAACATGCTTAACCCAATATTTATATGCCCATCATTCATTGAAACATCCACGCGCTCACCTGAGATCATGTCCTCGATGGTTTTTGGGGTTGCGAGACCCAATTCCGTACCCATGATGGTGATACGAACTTCCTGCGTCTCGGAGGAATCATTCATGAGCGTGAAATATAGTTTTCCCTCAGCGTCAGGGCCAAACCGTTCCACGTAGACAACATCATTGTCGGTTAGCGCGTAGGTTATAGGCTCCCAGCCAGCTTCCGCTATCCGCTTGATCATGGGAATATACTGCTTGAATAGATGTCGATCCCGGTTGTAGAGTTCAGGTGCGCGCCAGTATGGATCCTCTGACGCGTTGTGACTGAACATGCTGGGATACATGCCGTAGAAGAGGCTCCGCTGGAAATACTTCTCCACCAGATCAACCGTGAATCGCTCATAGCGGGTGTTCATCAAAAAGAGATATGGCTTCTGATAGCACATGGCGCGCTTGAAGTTCATCCAACTGTCGGAGGCAGGTTTCCAGCTTCCGTCGCTCCCGACCCAGTTCATCTCAGTGCCCATGACATCGAAGAAAGGGCAGAGGAAAGCGAACCTGTGCGGCACTGAGTTGGCGAACATCAGCTTATCCATATCATGAATGTCCTGTGCAAGCCATCTGGAGAACTCATAGACTGATGAAACCTTGTGTATTACCGGTTTTTTTGAAGAAGTCGAGAATGCGAGCGGGACGGTAACGTAGTGAAAATGCTCTCTGCGGAAGTTTTCGCTGGCTGTTACGTATGCCTCCAGCGAATCCAGATATTCGCCATCCTGATCGCCCTTAGCATCGGGACCATAGAGCCTTCGCCTGGTTTCTTCGTTCCAACTTACTTTGGCCTCCGAGTTGCCCGGTATATATGGGCTTGGACTGGAGCTGAACACAGCGCCATTACACCACGGCGTATCGCGGACGAGATACTGGTATCGTCCCTGTTCATCAAACGATCCGGACACGATTGTGGCTTCCGCCGACCTTCGCCTGCGCGGATCATCAGATTTCGCATATTCTTGCAGTGAATTCATGACATTCTCATGCGTGCGTTCTATCTCTGGGTCTATTCTCATCCACCAGGTGGACGGCTCAGTGTATCTAAAACTCAGGATGCCTGCTTCATCGTCGAAAGGTATATTATTAGTGCCCTCGTGATACTTGAATCCGAAGTCCTTCCATCCCTGAACCGTTTTGACATCGGTGAAAGGCATCCATATCCCCTGATCTTTGGAGCGGCACACGAAATGCTGCGGGAAAATCTCATACAGCTTCTTCGCTGCTGATCGAAAGCCCCACTGCGGATCGGTTCTGTAGAGAACGAATTTGAATGGCGCGGCACCGGGGAACGCATCGGTCTCTTTCGCCAGGCCGAAGTCGTATGCGATGAAGAATTGTCGGGTATATGAATTATAGGCGATGCGATATTGAGCAGGCACATCCATGTCCAGTGCTAACGCCAGACCATCCTTGCCATCGCTGATGTTGCCAAAGGGATAAAGCGACATCATGCCGCTGGAGCCTGTGTGGATATTCACAGCGTTTATATACTCCGCTCCCTCCTCTATCACTCTGGAGCGGCGCACGTCATCGTGCCATTGCCATCCCACAGCATCCACTGGTAGAGCGAACATTAGAGTTATAGCGCGATCCTGTCCTGTCATGTCGCTGATTTGACCCGATATGTGCAGACAGTTGCCCATTGCCTCAGGACGCGCATCCAGAGCCAGGCCAAGTTCAGCACACATACCGCCCTCAAACGCGTAGAAGTCCGAGTCTGCCGCCACGTCGCGAACGAGAAATCCCGATGGTATCTGGCGTTGAGCCAGTTCCCTGTCATTCAGTTTCAGGGATGTAACAGTTCCCTGCACAAAATCATACGCGAGAGTCAGCCCATCTTCAGTAGATGCCTCAAATACCTCCATAAACTCATCCTCCTTCGCAGTGGAGCTTCCGGCGATTTCAACGGGTACGCCATCCAGCATGGAAGCTCCGCCGCCGCCGACTTCGTATAACTGAAAATCATCGAACCAGACACGCCCCATGTGCCCGCGAAATAAACCATAAACGTTGAGACGCTTGACAGGCTTGCTGGGTATGATGAGGACTTCCTGCATCTCCCAGTCGTGTGTGCCGGTGTTGAAACTGGCAGTCTGTCCCCAGAGCGGCGTATCGTCCTGAAAAGTGACGTCCACATATACCGCATAACCAGAATCTCTGCCGCCGCTCACATCCTGAGCCTTGCTCCAACCGCGCACCATCAGCGGGATTGGGGTGTCGCGGTTTAGTTCCACAGACTGACTTATGCCGCTGCTGACACGCCTGGTATTATTACAGTGTGCGGCTGTCGAACCATCTCGACCTGTACCCCGGGCGACTTCGTATCCCCTGTTATAGGGCGACCATTGCCGGATCTGCTCCCCGTCTATGTTCTCAAAATCGCTGTTCTGGAGCAGATTCTCCGCTTGTGCCTCTGATGCACGCAATATTCTTATGGCTGGTTCCACAGTTGTCCCCTCCGCCGCACAGAATGTAAGCAGTATAAGTATTATCAAGCCTATTGCTATCAATGTATATCACGCCCTTCATAAAGTAGGGGCACGCTGCGCGTGCCCGGGCACAAGCATTGTGCCCCTACGAATAACAACATAGATTTGCCGATTAGACCGTGCTACTTCATCAATCCATTTTAACTGATACGCCCTTCTCCGCCGATTCTATTATCGCGTCTATCAGCCTCATATTCTCCCTGACCTCTTCAGGCTTGACGGCCAGTTCCGCGCCCTTGTTGAGGACGTCGGAGATATTCTGATAGTAAGCTTTCCAGTTGCCGGGGATGGTGTCCAGTATCATCTCTTTTACTTCACCATTGACCTCGGTTATGACTTTCGCCCTGTTCTCCGGGGGTTCTACAGAGGCGTCGATATTACCGTTAATCATAGCGCGTTCTTGCGGATCGAGGCCATTCTTAACAAGCGTCCCCGAATCACCATATACGGACCATCTGGGTTTTTTGATCCTTGATATATTGCTCAACTCTATATCGTAGGATACGCCGTTTTGGAAGCGAATTATGCAATTGAGATGGCTCTCAATATCTATGTCCCATTTGCGATGCTGTGTGTTGCAGAAAACCGTGTCAACTTTGGATGGCACCAGCCGAAGCGCCTGATCCACCAGATGCGCCCCCCAATCGTATATCTGTCCGCCTACCTGCTTCTTGACGCCTCTCCAGGTTCGCGGTTTGCCGTATCCCAGAATAGCCACCTGGATCAGAAAAACATCTCCCAGAAGACCATCCTCGATGACTTTTTTGATGGTCAGATAGCCGCCGTCCCATCGGCGATTCTGGAATATGCTCAACGTGACGTTGTTCTTCTTGCTGGCCTCGATCATAGCATCCGCCTCGGCCGTGTTCATACACATAGCCTTATCCACCACCACGTGCTTGCCGGCGTTCATGGAGTTGATAGCCATTTCCGCGTGGATGTCGTGGGGTGTAGCGATGACTACCAGCTCGACGTTATCATCCTCCAAAAGTTCATCTATAGTGGTGTAAGTCTTAACGTTACGCTCTCTCTCTGCCGCCGCACGCCTCTCCGGATCGCGAGTGGATACAGCATAGAGGTTCAGCCCGTCAGCCAGGCCTATAAGATACGTATGAAAGCTCCTTCCAGCAAAACCATAGCCTACTACCGCGGCGTTTATCCCTGAAGACATATTGATTCCTCCTTTGAATATTGCTGAGTATTCATTATCTTTATGATAATAATATTCTATGACATCTACGACCAATTTACAAGGGAAAAACGGCTCTATTTCAACAAAATTCCAATGTGACAAAAAAACGTGTTGATCTTTCCTGATGTCTTTGCTATAATGCTGATATAATAATGTTATAATGATCCTCATTATATCTTTCATTCAGGATACTCCGAATCCACATCGGAACGGCAACTATCTTGCAACATACTAACAGTTGGACTTTATCGAAACTGATCGGATAATAAACATCTATTTTTTGGTTGGATAGTGTCCTGATTTCTTTACCGGCAGATTGACTTCTGCCACTGGAATCGAGGTGGGGAGAATGGACTTTCTCAGAGAGATAAACCTATGGTATAACCTTATCTTTACTGTTCCTATCTTGTTGGTAATCTTTTATCTAATCCTACAGGCTTTCGGGCTGGTGATGGATCTCGGCGGCGACGTTGACACCGGTGCCGGTGATGTGGGTGTTGATGTTGACGTGGATGCTGATATAGATATTGACGTAGATGCCGATGTGGATGCTGATATGAGTGGCTTTCTCACCTTCGAGCGCGCACTGGGCTTCATTAACGTTGGTAGGGTACCGTTGACCATAATCATCGCAACCTTCCTGATGTTCTGGGGGTTCACAGGATATACGGTTAACGGAATCATTAAGAACGCTCTTGGGTCTTTCCCATCAGTTTTCATTATGGCATCCTGCGCCTCAGCTCTGGTCGTTGGGATTATTGCAACAAAATTTCTGTCGGGAATAATTGCGAGAGTATTCCCGCAGATCGAGACCTATTCATCTAGCAATGAATCTCTGTTGGGTCAAGTTGCCCGAGTGGTGAGCGGGCAGGTGACATCCAAATTCGGTCGGGCAAAGGTTAAAGACCAATATGGCAATGAGCTGACAGTGTTCTGTAGAATCCCGGAAGGAAAGGAGGTACTAAAGCGCGGAGACGAAGTTGTGTTGGTCGATTACGATTCCTCGGACAACAAGTTCGAGGTAACCAAAGCGGATTTCTCAGATATTACCTGATAGACATCCGCAGTTAAAGGGAGGAGTAAAAATGGATATTTTGGGTATCCCTATCTTGAATATAGCCATCCCGATTTTTGCGCTAATATTACTGGTCGCGATAATGCTGGTCAAGTGGTACAAGCGCACCGCTGCCAACGAATCGCTGGTCAGGACAGGAAAGGGCGGCAGAAAAGTTGTGATCGATGGCGGAATATTTGTAATTCCAGTCCTTCACAAAATTCAGCCGATCTCGCTGGAAACTATGAAGTTGACGGTTTCGCGGGTGGGTAAAGAAGCTTTTATTACCGCTGATAGTCTGCGTATGGACATCGAGGCCGAGTTCTACATTAGAGTGGAAGCCAAAGAGGATGATATTCTCAAGGCTTCCCGTACTCTGGGCGATAGATCCCTTAATCCGGAGAGCTTGAGAGAACTGGAAGAGGGCAAGCTTGTAGGTGCTTTGAGAAGCGTGGCGGCAACACAGACCTTGCAGGATCTGCATGAGAAGCGGCAGGAGTTTGCCGACGCTGTTCAGGAAGCGTGTATGGAAGACCTGATGTCCAACGGGTTGACGCTGGAGTCGGTTTCCATCACCAACCTTGACCAGATAGACGTGCAGTTCCTCAGCCCTGAGGACAACACGTTCGATGCTGTTGGTCTAATGCGCATCTCCGAAGTGACTGAAGAGCAAAAAAAGGAGCGGAATGCAATAGAGAGAGATGCAGAAGTTGCCATCAAGGAGAAGGACGTTGACGCACAGAAGCAACAGTTGAAGCTGGAGCAGGATCAAGCCTTCGCAGAAGCAGAGCAGAAGAAGGAAGTCGAGACCCATGCTGCTGAACAGGAGGCTTCAACGGCAAAAGTTAAAGCGGAACAGGAGCGGCTCGTTCAGGAAGCTGAGATCGAAAGAGACCGTGCTGTTGAAGAAGCCAAAATTCAGAGTGAATTGGCCGTTGAGACAGCCAGTATCCAGAAACAGATGGACATCGAGCGGATGGAGAAAGAAAGAGAGAGGGTCGAGACAGATCGCCTGGAAGCTACCAAAGAATTGGAAATGGCTCAGGCTCAGATGAATATGGATGTGGCTATCGTCAAAGCCAACGCTGAACTGGAAGCAAACAAAATCCTCGCAGAAGCTGAACGAGCGCAAGCTGAGGGCGAAACGGCTACCATCGAAGCCAAGAACGTGGCCGAGCAGAAGGTGCTGTCTCAGGAAATAATGCTGGCGCTTATTGAAGCCGCTCCGCAGATCGTGGAGCAGTTGATGAAACCCGCAGAGAAGATCGATAGCATTCGCGTGCTGGATTTCGGCGGCGACAGCAGCAGTAGTAGCCTGGGGAGAGTCACCAGTTCCATCATAGGTGCAGGATCAGCTATGCCACTGCTGAAGGAATTCCTTTCCTTGCCGGGTGGCGGCAGTGACCAGATCATCCAGAAAGCAGCGGAATATGTGAAGGATATTACCAATAATCTCGGAGGGACCGAGAATTCACAAACTTAATTATATGGGGCACGGGGCGTCATATTGGACGCCCCGTTAATTTTCACACTTCACACAAAGACGGATCTATCTACGGGATTCCTGACCATACCATAAAGGCTTTCTTTCTCGGTCAGAAGATAGAATACGCTAACGTCTTCCATATCATCTACCAGGAACGCGTTTTTGTATGTAGCTTTTGCCGCTTCGAGTCGCTTTTTGGCAAGTGCCTCCATCTCTCCACGATCACCGAAATTCATTGTGCCGGTGGGACATGCCTTAACGCAGGCAGGGAGCATGCCATTCTTCACTCTATCCACACACATGGTACATTTATACAACTGGCCGGTATTCTTGTCCTGGCGGGGGATACCGTAGGGACACATTATCTCATCAATGTCCTCATACTTGGACTTTTCTGTGTAGATCACCGCGCCAGTGCTTTTGTCCTTATACATGGAACCCGGTACGCTGGCACTCATCAAACATGGTGGATCTTCACAGTGTCTGCACTGATCCTTGAAGAACAGCCACTTCAGTTTGCCGCCGCTTTCCACTTCATTCATCTTCACCAGAGTCCATGTCACTGCTGAGAGGTCAGGTGGATTCTGGTAAGATCCCCTATTCTCTGTCTTCTCGGCAGGCAGACCGTTCCATTGCTTGCAGGCAACCTGACACGCTCTGCAAGCTATGCACTTTGATGCGTCTATCAAAAAGGCTTTCGACATTTCTTTCACCACGCTTCCTTTTTGTGGGTCAATTAGTCTATAGAGTTATTAGTCTATTGGTCTGAAGCTAATTGACCAATAGACTAATTGACTAATAAACCTACTAGATCTTCTCAACATTTACCATGAAAGCCTTGGTCTCGGGGATCATGGTATTGGCATCACCAATAGACGGTGTCAGAAGATTCGCACTGTCGCCACCATTGGGTGGAGCTGTCCAGCCGTAGCACCAGGGCAAACCTATTTGATGGACGATTTGACCCATTATATTGAACGGTTTGAACCGCTTGGTAACTACCGCGACTGACTCAACTTCACCTCTGGCTGAACTTACCATGCATTTCTCGCCATTCTTTATGCCTCTGAGTTTCGCGAGTTCCTCGCTCATCTCCACGAACATCTGCGGCTGCAATTCCACCAACCACGGCTGGTTTCTGGTCATAACACCTGTCTGCCAGTGCTCGGTTACCCGGTATGTGGTAGCAACGAAGGGGAAGCGGGGATCGCAGGAGAAGGCTTTATCCATGTCTGATCCAACACCCGGTTCATTCCACAGCTTGATAGCCGGGTTGATACGCTGAGATGACATGGGGTTCTTCTCGATAGGACATTCCAGCGGCTCGTAGTGCTCCGGGAACGGGCCATCTGCTCTGCCCATACCGAATATCCTCGCGCGTCCCTCTGGCTTCATGATGAAAGCAAGCCTGGTCTTATCCTTCTGAACCATAGGAGGCCATCCACCGTCAGGGACATCGCCTTTCCATCCGCTGCCAGTCCATTTGATTACCGGATGCTCCTTATCCCACGGATCGCCGTTGAGATCAACTGATGCCCTGTTGTATATGATCCTCCTGTTGACAGGCCAGCACCATGACCATTCGGAATATAGACCGATTCCTGATGGATCGGCTCCATTCCGACGAGCCGCCATATTGCCTTTCTCGGTATAACTCGCGCAATACAGCCAGTTGCCTGATGACGTAGTACCATCATCCTTGCACTTCCCGAACGATGGCAGGAGCTTCCCGGTAGTCAGGTCGTAACCGTTTATCTCCTTAGCAACAGCGTGTATATCTACATGCTCATCATCCCCATAATCCCATTTTAGCTTCGTTATGGGATCCGAAAAGACAGCTTCGTCTCCTTCCACGGTGTAAAGCAGTCTCAGCCTGTGATAGATAGCGTTCATGATCTCGCCATCTGGTCTGGCATCCCCCGGGGGATCTACTGCCTTGTATCGCCACTGACTCCAGCGACCACTGTTGGTGATGCTGCCTTCTTTTTCCATAGATGCAGCGCAGGGAAGCATGAAGACCTCAGTTCCAACCTTGGATGGGTCTACGCCCGGGCCTCTCCAGAATGATCCTGTTTCGTTGTCAAACAGGTTCACATTCACCATCCAGTCCAGATTCGCCAGTGCCTTTCGTACCTTATTGGCGTTGGCTCCACTGCACGCCGGATTCTGTCCCCAGGAGAAGAAGCCTTTGATCCCGCCCTTATACATATCGTCAAAGAGCGACAGCCATGAATAGTCGACGCCGTCATCCAGCTTGGGCATCCATGAGTAGCCAAAGTCATTGTCTTTCACGGCGTTCTCGCCATAGAAGGACTTCAGCAAACTCACAGAATATTTCGGGTAGTTGCCCCACCAGTTGGCGCTCATGGGATCGTTGGTCTTGGGTGTATACTTGTCGTTATAAGCCTTCAAGGTAGGCTGTGATGCCTTTGGTGTCTTCAGATAGCCGGGGAGTATGTGGAACAACAGACAGTGGTCTGTAGATCCCTGAACGTTGGACTCACCCCGAAGAGCGTTGACGCCGCCGCCAGCCACGCCCATATTGCCCAAAAGCAACTGGATCATAGCCATCGTTCTGATGACCTGCGTCCCAACTGTGTGTTGAGTCCAGCCCATGGCATACATGATGGTGGCAGCTTTCCCAACCTTCCCTGTGGCGGCATACGTTTTGTATACCTCCATCAGATCCGCTTTGGGAGTACCTGTGATCTGGGAAACTGTGTCCAGATCGTAGCGGGAATAATGCTTCTTTAGAAGCTGATAGACAGAGAAGGAATCCTGAAGTTTGTCATCCTTCTTAGGAATTCCCTTGCTGTCCAACTGATATTGCCACGTTGACTTATCATACGCGCGCTTCTTGGAATCGTAGCCGCTGAACAGTCCATCATCAAACTTGAAGCCCTTGTTAATTAGCAGCGGCGCGTTGGTGTAGTTGACCACGTAGTCCTTATGGATAAGATCATTATCCAGGATATACTTGATCATTCCACCCAGAAAAGCAATGTCAGTTCCAGAGCGTAACGCTGTATATATATCCGCTCTGGCAGACGTTTGCGTGAATCGCGGATCGACGCTTATGAGTGTAGCGCCGTTCTCCATTGCTTTGGTCACCCATTTGAAGGAAATTGGGTGATTCGCAGCAGCATTACTGCCCATAATCATTATGCAGTCGCTGTTGCCAATATCGATCCAGTGATTGGTCATGGCTCCTCTGCCGAAACTTTCCGCCAAACTGGCGACTGTGGCAGAGTGTCATATCCGTGCCTGGTGTTCGATATACACCAGACCCAAAGCGCGGAGAAGCTTCTGATAAAGCCAGCACTCCTCGTTATCCAGAGCAGCGCTGCCCACAGAAGCCATTCCTGTGGTCCTGTTTACCACCTGTCCCTTGCTGTTCTTCATAGTGAAGGTGGCATCCCTGGTGGCTTTGATCCGCTGGGCGATCCTATCCAATGCCCAATCCCAGGTTTTGTACTCCCATTTGTCACTGTAGGGAGCGCGATACATGACTTCTGTGATCCTGTCGGAATTGTTCGCGAGTTGATACAGCGAACTCCCTTTGCTGCACAGAGACCCACGATTGATGGGGTGATCAGGATCGCCTTCGATATTGATCACCTTCCCGCCGCTGGCATGCACAATAGCGCAACAACCAACAGCACAATACGGGCATATAGTCGTGGTCTCCTTGGCAGATTTAAGATTTTTTCTGAGGTCAACAGCATAGGCATGGGCAGGGGTCATATCAAACCCCAGCTTCCCCATAGTAACTCCTATAGCTGATACCCCAGAAATCTTGAAAAACGTTCTGCGGGTGATCTTCATGGGTTACTCCCCGACCGGTTAGATGGTATTGTCAGAATTTTTGTCGTAGAGACACAAAATCCGCCAAAAAAAAGCAAAGAACAAGAGGATGTGGATGCTCTATTCTGCCTTTGACAACACTGTTTGGATTTTGTCAGTCGATGTAATTATTTACCACGGGAATCATTTAGCATTCCCGCTCAACATGACTATACAGCCAAATGGCTGAACTCTATGTCTTCACATCATTTACGACGAAAAATTCCGAATATCCGCAAACCAGATCTATTTTAGAACCTTTATGTCAAAACGCCAATATATTTGGTCAGAGCAAACGGCTTCTCCCAAATATCGTTGTATGACAATTGCTTGATCGGTTGCGGAAACTCAAATTGATATGCCGGCTGCATCTCTACCAGCACTTGGAATATCCGCACAACTTGCGTAAGACGCATCCCTCGGAATATTCAAATGCGTTGCCATATTCTGGGCACGGCCGTTATTTATGACGGCAAGCTCAGTTCCCCAGACTAACACAAGTAATATTCCCACTCAAAAACAACCTTAGTTCGTGAAAGTTATCACAAGCTCTTGTACGCAAACACTTTTCTATTTTAGCACTTTTATATTGAGAAGTCAATACATTTTTCTGATCTTCTGCAATTCGGAAAGGTGATCAATAGAATAGCCATGCCATTCTTAGCAACGCCACAGGGAGTCAGGATATATTGCCAAGAATAGAGCTTATCCGATCAGTATGTAAAATTACGTCAGAAAT
>SDBT01000171.1_pt1 | contig 90248 bp, 106 predicted proteins | sample 2277101 | NCBI WGS metagenome assembly SDBT01 (sample SAMN10404973, study PRJNA504765) | marine sediment metagenome | isolation source: marine sediment core GS10_PC15, 103 cmbsf | place: Arctic Ocean: Southern Knipovich Ridge | collected 2010
TTAGCATCACTCATTTTCTCCCAGGCTTTAGCATTCTCAAACATTGCCTTTTCATCTTCGACACTCTCTCCCTCATCAATTTGTTGTTTCCTGGTATGCATTATCAGTGCTTTTTCCAGATTATTCATTTCTTTCTTCAGGAGACTTTCTCCTATCTCTGCATCAAGATAAATAGAAGGATCTATTCCTCTATTAAGTAATGCTTCATGTTTAGCATTATTCACCATTGCTTTGTAATACTTTTTCCATTCCATCGAGAGTTCTTCAATATCGAATTGTGACATTTTATCTCCCTCAGCATCTATGAACCTGATTAGCTTTTCAGAAAGTCCGAGTTCATGAAGATCAAGAATGTTATGTTTTCTAATCCATATTCTGCGGCGTTTTTGTGACCAACGAAGGAATGATCCTGCAGGTCCAATATATGTTGCACCGATCATGAATTTAGGCATTCCCTGTTTTGAATAAAATGTATCTCTCTGGTAATTTGCTTTACTTCTCATATTAGGATTCCATAATGACCGTAACCAGTATTGAAAATCAACCATAAATTTCCCGGTTTCAATAAGCAGAGATGTTAAAGGAACCATATTTTCTGCCAGATATTCCCAATTTTCAAACTTATAAACATAAAACACATCTCCCTGGAACCGATTGAAAAGATTCATGAACATTCGTAACCCGAATGATTTGTATTCATCATCATCTCCACCCAATAATGTAAGTGAAATTACTCTATTTATTGCGGCAATCATCAGTTCCAATACTAAAGAAGTTGCATTTCTTCTATCACTTGGAGATAAATCTTTGTATTTTATTCTTCTTCCATTAGTTTCTTTTACTAATTCATGGAAATATTCCTGTGTAGTGCCAAAAAAAGTATTTGAATCTAATTTGTCCTCTTCTATTGCTTTTCGGATAATCCTTTCTCTCTTTGCCTGACGTTCTGCAACAGCTGTAGAATTATATCGAATTACTCTGGTAAGTAAATCAAAGGTTGGAAACAAACCGCTTCTTACAGTCATATTCCTATCTATATGATATGGAGCAAAATGCGACCACACCATTGCAGGTAGCCATTTCTTAAATTGCCATACAGCCCTTCCAAAGTTATGCAGCATCCAAGGTGAGGCATTTATTGTACTATAATCACCATGAATATCCTGTGTTCTTGTAGCAACCAATTGAGCTTTATATTCCGACATATGCTTATTTGCCTTCTCATCTATTACTTTGCCATTATCATCATAAGCATTCCACTCCTCATCTGTCATTAGTCCTGCAAATATTGGAAACTGATTTAATTTTTCAGTAACATCCATAAATGAATAACCGACATTTTCAACTGCTGTGATATCAACACCCAGGATCTTTAATTCTTTATCAATCTGATCAAAAACAAATTCATCAACAATGGTTGCTAAGCCATACCTTTGAAGTATTCGTCTTGCCTTCCATAGATTTTTACGTACTTTGCCATCTTTAAATAGTCTACCCAATCCTTTTGCATAGGCTCTTGGCTCTCTTACAAAGTTCAAGGTTTGTCCGATTGCAAAGTTATTTACCTGAGTTACTAAAGAAAAAGCAATTTTATTCAAGCTATTTACTCTCATTGCAAAATGAATAGCACTTTCCCATTCCCTTGAGCCTAAAATTGCCTGATCAGGTTTAATTCCATAAAGTTGATATTCTCCCCATGTTCTCAACCATTTTGTTATTTCTTTTGCATTGTTATCAATATTGTTTTTATCAGCTCCCGAATACATATGTATCATCCAGTCTAATGGAGCCATTAATCGCTTATGATAATGAGCAAATATCATCGAATCAATTGCTTTTGCTTCTGCTTCGACTAATAATTCAGTAGAGTACTTTGTATCTCCGCGACCAAGAATAGGAATACGTTTTTTTTGTTTATTTATCTGTTCGGTTAAAACAGCGCCACCTGCTCCACTATCATAAATTTTTATTGCTTGCCTAATTTGATAATCTAAAATTCCTGCAGAAGATTTTCCAAATACCTTTTGTATACCAGGAATTCTAAAGAACATACGCTTCCATTTTGAACCAAAAAAATCTAACAATTCTTGCGGTTTAAAAGTTTTTAGCATGAATTGCTCCTTGATTTGTTTAAGAGTTCGTATTATTATTTTATTATTCTTGTCTACTTGATATTCAGGTTTGCCCTCTTTATTAAATCCTGTAACAACTTTTAATTCTATCTTGTCATATTCTGCCGGCTTTAACTTTCTACGCATTTTTGAACCAAATCTGCTTCCATATTCTCTCACAAATTCATCAGCCGATGCATATATTTTGCTTACTTCTATTCTTGATTCGCGACCCTGTTCTAATCTCTCTTTATGTGCTGCATCATAGATTCTGTAATAAGAATATAATGCTTGGAGAAAATCTTTTTCAATACCTGGTTGTAACTCTCCGGGTTTTGCCCAATATAAATGACCACCACTTTTAATTACAGCCACATTATAATTAACTTTCCCTACAAACTGTTTCATAACCTGGTTTAGCTCAAATGATTTTTGAGTATATAGTCTTCGCACTGTTTGCATGTCTGACGTAAACATATTTGTAGGAACATATTTAAGTTCCATCATACGTGGAACCATGTTTGACCGGACTCCTAATGCTCTGTCAAAATCCTTCCAGACCATATCTTTATGGTTAGTCAGGATATAATATGCATTAAGAGTCATTGGTAACATTCCTTCAGGAACAATACTGTATGATTCATTTTCTCGCCTTATAGCCTCAGCCATCCAATGATTTGTTGCTTCCTCTCTTGTCAATAGTGAAATAGATTCTGCCACTGCATTATCAAACAATATTAATTCCTGATAAAAATTATATGTATTGTCTGCATCTTCATAGAATTCAGTTATATCTGCCCATGTTTTACGATCTTCAAAAAATCTCCAAATTCGCCTTATTTGTTTTGCTCTCATATTTCGCCGTAATTCTCCTTCTTCTGTAGATTCGAACTGAGCTATATTAACATCTGCTCCTAATTTCCAATGCATTTCTTTTATTTCTTCCTTTTCATGAAGGTATGCTGGAATATATGATTCCGGACCAGGATCTTTTACTCCTGCAGGAAGTTTTTCATGTAATTTGGTAAGACCATCACGTTCCCCGGGAATCTTTAGAAAATCTTCATTACCGGTTTCCTGATTTAAGATTTTAACTCTTCTTCTCCTTCGATTCACTTCAAGAACTTCATAGAAATATACATCATCCTGTCTTGGTGTACCTGGTGGTTTTGGAAGACTATATATCATCATTAATTTATCGCCTTCCTCAACAGTTCTATAACCTACATCTTCTAAAATCTTATCACCATAACGATGCCATTTTTTGTTACTCCTCTCCGGATTCGGTTTAGCAACATAAGATGCTCCTACTTCCTGTTCATGATAATATTTTTCTTTTACTCCTTTTATCCATTCATTCGTTTTTTCATCCAAGTAACCAATGTAATCATCTCTCTTAATATTTTCGTATGAAATAAAAAACAACTCTTCGGAAGTCAAAGCTTCCTGTCCTTGAAAATCTTTCATTTTATATCCTAGACCACCTGTAACTATAGGAGCAATTAATTTCGCAAATTGAGTATTAATTCCTTCATTCCGAATATCATCAATATGAGTTTTATTAATATTTTTTATATTACCGGTATACAGATTCATGAAATGCATGGCTCTTAACATGTCATTTATTAAAACACCTGGCAATCTTGCTTTCAATAAATTATCCTTATATTCAGGATATATCTCACCTACATTTTGTCGTTGCATATAACCTTGTTGCATCATTTTCTCAGCAACATCCATTGATTTCTTATTTCGTGGAATCTTTACCCAGTTGGATTTTTCAACATTGGTAACTTTTTTTGTTTTGTCATCAATCTCTCTTTTTATAGGAATAACTCTTAATCTTACAACTTTGTTTTTCTCTCCGGGATTTTTCGGGTTTGTCTGCTCTTCAAGCATATTTGCATACATATTGAGCTGTATAGTATGTTTGGTATACTTTGAATGAGTTAAGTTCTGAAATGGAGCTTTAAACATGTTAAACGCTCTCTTATACTCTGACAATGGATTCATATCTTCATTAGAATAATCCTCCGCAGTTGTCTTAAATTCATATACGATTAGTTCTCGCTTTCCATCAAGATCTTTGTTTCCTGTATCAACAACTAAGTCAGAAAAACCACCAATTTTATATTTTTTTGATATCAGGTGTGGTTCTGTATAGAATGTTGCATCCGGATATTGTAGTAATATATCCTTTTTAATTTCCTGGAAAAGTTTCTTCAGCTTAACATAAACATCTCTGCTTGCAAAATTATCATTGATAAAATCATCTGTCATTGATTTATCATTGAACACTGCTTCACCAACCTTATGTATCGATGTGCCTTTCTCGGATGCTCCCTCATCCCAGAACTTTAATAAATTAACAGTCATCTCTCTTTTTTCTTCATTGGACCAAACTTCTTTTGTTAATCCTCTATACAACAATCCATCTTTAAGTACTTTTGCATGTGCCTTTATTTCCGGATTAAATGCCTCACTCATCTGAATTTGTATAGTACTGGTTACACTTGGAACCGGGATCCCTCCAATAGTATGTGTATGTGTTTCCCCATGGAAGCCAGGAATTTCATCCTCCGCAAAATTATATGATATCATATTTCGAACTATTGCATTACCCCTATTAGTAACCGGAACAATATTATCAGAGTTATACCATATATCATATGTTAATTGATCAATGAGATCTGTTTTTGAATAAGCACCAAAAAGAGACTTAACAGCACGCCAGAATTGCTTGAGATACTGCCTGAATTTACTAAAAGCGGATCCTCTTAATTTAATATCAGCAAAGTCAACGCTTGATCTTCCTATATCAAGAATTATTAACTCTTCAAGATCATCCAGTACTGCTTCCGGAAATTCTTTTTTATATAATGCAAGTAATTCCTTCTTTACTATATGATTCTTTGGTAATGCATCCCAATAAATATGAGCATGCTCATGAAACATAGCTGACTGAACAGCTTTTTCAGGATCGATAAAAACAGCATTTTTAAAGGCATGACCAATTGCATGAGGTGATATATTATATCCGTAACCGCCCCATTTCTTAACAAATATAAAGAATTCTTCCCTGTCTGTAAAGAATGCTACCCCGGGATACATTTTTTTTAACCTGGCATATACAAATTGCTGCAATGCTTCATCTTCAGTTGCCAGAGCTTCTCCTATTGAATCTTCCGGTAACATATTTTTTGCTCTTGCAGTTAAATCTGTAGCCGGCGGGAATATTCTTAAAGCAGTTTCACGAAATTCTTCAAGAAACATTGTTACTGCAGGAAGTACATCTTTCTGCATACTTGCCATTTCCTCTTCATATACATCCGCCATTGCTTGAGCCAATGCAACCTTATCGAACTGATATTGTTCAGTAAATTCCTTAAATTCCTGTGCTGTAGTAATACCTGTAAGATCATTCAACGCATCATAAGTAATAGGTGTATCAAGTGTAGCTATTGAATGATAATCATAATAAGGAGCAGGAGTGGAAATAAAAGCTTTTAAATTAAGTTTCTTTATATTCGACTGTCGAAGGACCCATTCCATTATTTGAAGTTTCTCTACTGAGCTAATCTCATCAAGTTGCCATGCTACTAACTCGTTTTGCATCAATATTGAATAATCCACCCGGAATTTATTACCAAATAATGAGTAGTATGCTCCTTTAAATGTACTCGTAGTTGCTCCCCATTTATGTACAGTTAATGCTACAAATTTCTTAGCTAAGTCGGGATTGATTTTATATAGCAAATCAAAATCACTGCGTATTTTTAAAAGTTTCTCATCACCAATCTTTGCCTGTTTATTATCCGGAGCAATTTCAATATGATATTTTCCATCCCTGACAACTTTATGTACATATTTTAAAAAATCATTCCCCTGGTATTTCTGCCGGTAAGCATCAAGATTTTCAATCAGTTCTTTTTCTATAGATTCGGCGCCTTGTTTTACATCAAGTGCTTTTATTGCCACTAAATTTGTTAATCCGTAATTAAGGGATTTCAACTCATTTATTGTAAGTGATTCCCGGCTAGGGAATAATTTTAATACAGCATTCATAATTTGCTGCCCTGTTTGTGAAAAGTAAAATGTATCTGTAAATATGTACATTTCAGTCAATCCCAGTGCTTCCTCCGCCATAGCAAATTCTATTACAGGTGATCCCTCTTCATTGAACAATGGTTTTACATCAATCAGACTAAATGCTTTTCTGTTATTATTTTTAATGGAATCATATAATGTTTTGTCTGATATAAGATCTATAATACTTGCAGAAGCTTTTTGAGTAAGTTTATAGAACTTGCGAAGTTTTATCATTTCTCTAGATCCATTATAGAAAGCCAATACTTTACGTGCTTCTGGTTGAGAAAAGTCTCTTGCAAGTCTTCTTTCGAGTTCTTTAAGATCCATTTTTCTTAATCCGCCACTATCCCTACGCATCATATTTGTAAAGCTACGCATCAACGGAGATGTAAAATACTTCACAATTTGTCCTATATGATTCATTATTGATTCGTCACTTGAAGGATCAAGCTCTTTGTTTCCAAGTAATGCAAGAACAAACATATTTACAGTATGTTCATTAATCCCTATAATTTCTAACTTCGGATCTGCTGCATTATCAAATGCCATGTTAAGAAAATTTGCCAGGTGTGTTTTTAATAATCCAATAGGATCCCGGGCAAACCCTGTTAGTTTAATTGCTTTTTTCTCACTTATAGAAATATTTACCGGAAACCTAAATTTTATATCCCGTGATGCGATAATACTGTAGATAGTAGTGATATCAGTCAATATTCCTTTTAGTTTTACACCAACTATATTTTCATTCCTGGATTTATCATATCCACGTGCATCAACAAAGTCATATACCTTTTTTTCTCTATATAGATCAACTATATCATCATATTTATTAACCTCAATTGCTGCTTGTATTCTCTCGTTAAATTCAGGATTGGTATAATCATTTGCTATTGCCATCATGATTTTATTGGCAATTCCTTCCTTGCTATTGTCGAGAATGATTCTCCCTGTTTTATTGCGAAAGAACACCTGGTTGAATCGTTGATCTCCATCCATGTCTGCACCACTGATCAGACGACTCTCTATATCGATCATTGTAAAGTTACCGGTACTTATTTTATTCTTTAATCTACCTACTGTATGTGAATGAAGGCCCGATGCCGGTACACGTGTTGAAATGATATATTCTCCTGGAATAATTCCGTTTCTGCCTTCTACTACCCAATCCATATAGTTTCCTGCAGCATCAAATAGATCTTTATGTAATTCTTTATTTGCTAATACAAATATTCTTGCTTCTTCTGATTTCCCTTTATATTCTGTGTTCTCGTATCTTGCTCCACTTACATTTGCGGCAATATCCGGAAGTAAAATATGTTCTATTCCACTTTTATCTTTGTAAGGTTTCCGGCCATCAAGTGTTTTCCCAGGATCTGCAATTTCTTGCGTGGTCAACCGGTTAATTGGTACTTCAAGAGCTTTTCTTGTCAATGCACTTGCAAGCATGGACCTCATATAATTTGCCATTGCCGGTTCATAAACTGTTACTCCAGCTTCGAGTAATTTAAAAAGCTCCGGTTGTGTATGCTCGTTTACATTTTCCTTTAGCCATTTAAGTTTTACCTCAGCTGGAGACTTATTCTCAAATTCCTTCATCATTTCAAGTGCAACAGTTGACTGTAACTGATAGATCATTGCTGCTAATTCTGGTCCTGATTCAAGAATCAATATATTTGCAAGTAACTGGGAAGGCATTTTTGTTGCTTTTGCTTCATTCGAATGACGAAGATCTTGCTGAACATAAACATCTTTTGTTTTCCTATCGATAATTCCAAATTCCGGGATACTAGGTTTCTTTTTTAATGATCCATCTTTATTCCATAATTCTATTGCTGCCTCACTTTTCTTAATAACCTTCTCATGCTTTTTAGTAGTCGAAGTAGGAGATAAAATGTCTATTTTATTTGCAGCCATAAAATCTCGGATATCGGCAAACTTACTACCGGGAAAATCATTGGCAAGTAATTCAATATTAATTCTGTTTCCTTTGGTCAATCCTCTTAATCCTGTTTCCTCATCAATAAAAGATGTCAGCGCTTTCATTGAAGAAAGAATTTCGTACCCGGGTAAGTTTACTTTACTTAGTCCGGAACCCATTGATACTTGAGAACGCTCAGCATACTCTCCGGACATGAATTCCATCCCATCCAGAAGTTCTATTCCTTCTATATCATCATTAATCATTGCAAATCTAAAAGATTCACCTACTCCACCCTCAACAAATGGATTTAACCTGTATCCGGGAGAATTTGATGAGCCGGCACGCTTAACCATATCAGTAAGATCTGTGTATTGTTCTTCTCTGCCAAAAAACAGTTCATTTGTTGCTTTAATGTTCCTGGCAAAATTATATAAGAATGCACCGGCTAATTTCTGACGCGTAACCTTGCGATCAGTATAGGAAAGGTTTTGAAAAAGAGAAGAAAAAAATTCTTGCTTTTGTTCAAGATATTCTTTAATAAACCAATTTACAGTTTTATTGAAGTCCGGGAAGTCTTTTCGTAGTTCATTATATTGCTTTTTCGTTGGTTCAGTTGTTTTTGGAGCTCTTACAACCATCATTTGTGGTTTGTCTCCAAATTGCCCTGTCCAGTGAAGATATGAATCTCCTTCTTCCAGAAAATAGAATAGTTGTGTTATCCACATATCCTCATTAGAGAGGTTAACATTATCTGTTCCTTTCTGATCTCTGTTCAGTTCAAGATGATGCAGTCCATTTATAAATATTAATTCCATCGCTTCACCGCGTTCACGATAGAAATCAACAATATGGTTATCAAGACTACTGATTAATATATTGTGTGCAAGGTCAGAAACATTACTACTTTGAATAAATGAATTAAAACGGTTAGTTTTTATATCAATACCGCTTGATCCAATATCATTAACATCTGTAATTGCAGTACTCAGTTTGTATAGATTTGAAAGTGTTCCTTTATTTTCACTACCTTGCATAAAAAAGGCATTGAATGCAAACCTGAATTCTTCAGGCGTTCTAGTTCTTCTTGGTTCGCCTGGTTCTTGTACAGTTATTGATAATGATAGATTAAAACCTATAGTACTTTGTATTCTGCGGTGAGTTTTTCTCCAGGTATCATGCTTTAATAAATTATCATATGTTCCATATTCAGTTAGTGTTTTAGCATCCCTTGAATCTTTTGCAAGCGTTTCTTTTGTTTGTTTTGTAAAATATTGATTCCAAAGTTTACCTGGCAATCCGGATAACTCAGTTAGTAAATTGATATCCCTTTCATGTTGAGTCCTGCGAAGTTCTTCTCTCTTCTCTGGAGTTTGTGAATCATACCATGCCCAATTTTTGTTACCCTCAGTTTCGAATAATTTGTCACGCTCCTCAGTATGAGATTTAATTCTACGCATTACCGCTTCATAACCTTTGAATCCATCCTTCAACTCATAAGTTTCAATATTATTCCAAAACCTATCAATAAATTCATCGTATCGTTCTGATGGATTTAGAAGTCTTTCAACAATAACATTTCCTTTTTGAATCAATACACCCATTTGTTTTGCAAGGTAAACGTTATGGTAGAAATCAAATAAGCTTACAGCACTGCTTAGCGTACTTCTCTTTAAGACATCTACTATTGCATTGACCACTCTGTCCGTTCCAAGTAAAGTATTTAGAAAATCGCTAAAAATAGCCTCATTTTGAAGATAACCAAGAATACCTTCTCGCTGTGCTAATTGAAACATTCTTTTCTCAACAAGACTCTTTGATGTACCGAATTCTTCTGCAATAGTTTTCCATATTGGGGCATAACCATTTAAAAAGGCATCTACCTTAATTGAACCGGTTGGAAATGGACTATCGATTTCAGGCATATCAAGACTCTGCAGAGTTATGTCTTTTACTCTTTTTTTGAATCCTTTTTCCTTTAGTTGCTTTTCTGTTACAGCTTTCTTTATTTTTGCTTCATTCTTTTCAGCTAATGCAGCAAGAAAACCTTTTTCTTCTGCAGAAAGATCCAGACTTCTTATCCAGTCCATTATTCTCTGCATTATCTGTTCAACCTTTACACCGGTCCAATCAGCTACATCAACAACCATTTTTACAAATTCTTTACCAAGTTCATCACGCCGTTCATCTGAAATAACCCGGTTTATTCCACCAAACTTATCAACCAACGTTTCAAAAAATGCTGCAGCACTAGTTTGCATATTTGCACGAGCAAGCGCTTCCTTTGTTTCCAAGTCTTTCTCTATCCTGGCTTCTTCTGCATAATCATATATCTGAACATTACCTATTGGTGTTTTACCTATAAATGCTTGTATCCGGTCAAAATATGGAATTCCAGACGGATCATGCCATATAGGTTTTCCTTCTTTGTCAATATTCCATTCCTCATAAGGTTGGAGTTTTAATTCTATTTCTTCATCTTCAAGAATTGCTTTATTAACTTTTTCCCTATCATTCTTATCAAGATTAGGATCAAGGAATATCTGTACTTTATCACCATCTTTTGTTTCAACCGAAATTTTACGAGCATTGATCTTGGATGATGTACCGGTAATTTTTTCTCCTTTTTTTAATTTTATCAACAATCGTTCATGCTGTTCCGGAGTAGTTAGATCTTTGAAATCTTTATCCAAAGCATGCATTCCTTCAAGTTTTTCTTCCAGCACATCTTTTTGCTCTTCCAAAAGTTCAAGTTCCGGAGTGATATTTGTTAATTTTCCGAGCTTATCGAATTCAGCTTTTTCGGCCCAGTCGAGTTTTATTTGTTTTTGAAGTTGCTGAAATACAATTTTTGAAGGCTCAATGTATTGCCCGGTTGCCGGTTCTTTTATTAAAAGACCAAGCCTGGCTAAATCAGGATTCTCTTTAACAATTTTCTTGTTTGCAGTATTTACTATTTTCTTCTCTGCCGGTGTTAGATTTACCGGAGCATCCTCTTCTGTGCCAAAGAAAGTTGGATCATAACCGGGAACAGGTTCTTCTTTCTTTTTCTTACCAGGTCCAAGGGTTTTCATAAGATCAACCATCCTCCTTTGTCCAACATCTTTTGTTATCGAGAATAATAATTCAAATTGTTCTTTACTGAGATTATCTTTATGTTTATCCAATAACAAGGTAAACTTATCAGCATCAAAATATCCTACACCTTTGCTGAGTACTTCCTGATCAAATTCTTTCCATATATTCATTGGAATAGAAATCTTTCTGTCCTCATCTTTTTCCTTGTCATGCACCTGGAATACCATATCATTTCCTACAGCATATGAACGTGTAATAGTAGCAATATTCATAGGCATACCAAACATAGCAACAGTCATCAAAGTAACAAGTTGATCATCCCAAAAATTATCACCTATTAATGACCGGCCATGAAGTGTGTTCTCCCAGAAATAAGTTCCAAGTTCTTCAAGATATTCCCCCATAACTCCATCCCAACCCAGTTTATGACGTGTCATATATTCGGATGCAGTTGTTACTGATGTGATATTCTTTAATTTCATCCAGTTATCAACAAGTTTTGCTTCCATGAATTTCTTACCTGTTAACTTCTCACCTATTTTACTGGTAAGTTTACCTGCTCCTGGTATAGCTTTCATTAAATATCTTCCGGATCTTTCAAATGCCATTTCCCCAAACGTACTCAGATATCCTTTCCCAAGTCCTTTAATAAAAGAATCACCGGTGTTTTCAAGCAAGGTATATGAAATATTATCTATTTCCTGACTGAATAAAACATCTGATCGTACATTCTCAGCTGCATACTTGACATACATTTGAGGCATAGCTAACGATTGAAATGCGGCGCCTGATACTCTTGAGATATTCTTAGCAGTAAGATCAGCAACCCGGGGACCAAACTTACCAAGATATTTTCTTGTTAGCGGAGCAACAAGTTTTGTTGTTCCTTTTGCAGCAATATCAAAAATCGGTGTGGTTATTAAGAACTCAGCTACATACGGAGCCATTACAGCTGCACCACGAGTAGCTTTAAACCATCTACCTTCTGTATCAAAACTACTGGCAAATGAAGTCGTGGCATATGTTGTCATTGCAATTTCTTCACCATATGTCAATGTTTCCCCGGACTCTGCTTTTTTCACAATACGAGTTATATCTAATGCTTCCATCATTTCGGGAAGTCCAAGCATAAATTCTTCAACTCTTATTGATTTAAAAGCTTTTCCTACATCACGAATTCCATTCTTTGCCTCAGGGAGCTCGAGCACTCTTTCCATTTGTTCCTTTGCTTTGCCAAGTGCTAAAGCATCATTGGTTAATGTTTTGTACCATTGAGAGAAGTTTTCTGAACCATGCTTTTCTATAAGATTATCTGTATAACGCTGTGCTTGTTTGCTGAATTTTATTGCATCAGTAGATCCGATTGGACCCAAAGCATCCCTTGTCCAATCAAGAACAGTATTTATCCTATCAATTTTATATTCTGCATATAATTTTAATCCTTCCATAGTAAGATTGCCATCTGGAGTCATGGCAAACCTACGATTCATTCTTGCAAGTATTTTCTGAGCCGCCTTATCTTTGTCTTCTATACCCTCTTTATCAGCAAGACTTTCCTTAATTCCATCATACAATAGTTTTATTTTCTCATCATGCATTGCCCTACCATATTCTGATGTTTCTGTAATAGATTTCCATAATCGTCCATCAGATTTTCTCTCAGGATATTCTGTTGGCTGTTCTCCACTTTTAATTAAATAATCATATGACATTATGGTTTTCGGATCGGGAGTTTTTAATTTAATTTGTGCTACCTCATCAAGCTTACCATTTATTACCTTGTTATATATTTTCTGAGTACGTTCCGGACCATACTTTTTAATCATGTCAGCATCCTGGAATGTATTTGCAAGACCATAATTATTTCCAATATCAACAAGTTCTGTTTTAGTAACAGGTTGTAATTTTTCTCTGAGTTCTTTTTTTTCTTTATCTAATTTTACTATTTTATCAGTGATATAACCAATATCCTTTCGTTTCCTTAATTTATCCTCTACGGTTTTTACAGCAAGTGTAGCAAGATCGAATTGTTTATATTGATTATCACTAGAAACTCTCTCGGCAATATTTGATTGTTCTTCTTTTAATTTCTCAATCGTAGCATCAATTTCATCTATCCTATTTGTTTTTTCATCATCGGTAACAAATTTCTCTCCAGTAGTATATTCGTAATTCTCACGTACCTGTTCACTTACTTTCTGTTCATATTTCCTGACAGCTAAATCATACGATTCATCATAAGCTTCCTCTGGAGTATCAGGAACAAAAGTTGAGGGAAGGACCCCCTGAGGCAGATCTTCGGTCAATACATCTTCTTGACTTGTTGGTGGAGTATACATGTTTCCGGGAGACAAAGATTTACTACCTTCATCTGGAACTAATTTAGAAGGAATACTGCTTTTTTTCTTTTTATCTTGGTTGCCATTGCTCATATTAACTTTCCTTTTTCTCCAGTTGAAATATTGTATCCTTCATATGTAACTCTCTCTGTATTGTTAAGTTTATTTCTGACAACTTTTGTTCTATAATACATATCAGGGTCTTCTGGATGTTTTTGCCACAATCCAATTGTTGTTTTTCTCTCATAATTATCCTCATCCGCTTTTGTTCCATCTGAATTTTCATGAAGAACTGTCCCGGTATCCCCGTATTTATCATTTAGAAATTCTGCAGCAATAGCATAATTACCTTCTCTTGTTTGTCCTTGCATGAAACCATGCTCAGTTGTGTGACCTGCTGATATTACTTTTTTTGCATGATCAACACCACCTGATATCTTTTCATAACCATAAAGTGATTCTTCTGTTATATTCCCTTCTACCCAAAGTGTTCCTGACATTATAACATGAGTAACCTTGCCATCATCTGTTATACTTGAAAGTCCTTCACGTTGTATACCTTTAGATTGGAAACCAATATCTTTGTAAAATTCATCCTTTGCAGTTTCCGGAGCTCGCATACTATAACTATACTCATCTCCACCTTTTTCAACATTTGTAGCATCTTTATCTTTATCTCCTTTCATCTTTTCTAATTCTCTCTTATTGAATTTATTTTCCTCTTTCCATTGCTTCAATTCATCTGCTGTCATGTAATGAGGTTCGCCATCTTCATTAAGAATTTGTTTGCCATTTTTTAAAACATTATATATTGTTTCAGTATATTTCTCCTTTGCATTAACCGGAGTTTGTAATTCAACTTGAATTAATGAACCAGTCCCGGGTAAATGTTGCATTTTAGTAGCATTTTTAAGAGTATATTCACCATCCAATGTATTTGTTAACTCTATATATGCACCATTTTCATCCTGTCTCCAAACCCTGGGTCCGTTTTTGCCAAAGTTTACTAATCCATTTTTTTCAAGGAAAGGTGTAAACGCGGCAATTGCTTTGTCACCTTCAACAATACCATCATCCGAACTATAACTGCTTCCAACATTTATTGAAAAATGTGGAAATGACTCACGCATATCCTTCTGAGCTCTCTCTTGTGCAGCTGCATTTCTTGCATATCTTGGATCAAATGCAGTATTAACCGTTTTTACTGCTTCATTTTGATCTAATACTTTAACATGCCATTGTAATGGCGATCTGTACATTTCTTTAAATTTCGGGTTGTTTGCTATACGTTCATTATAAGCAGCTGTAATTACTTTTGCTATCTTTGGAACAGAAAAATCAGAATATGCCCGTTCACGTATTCTGCCTATAGGAGTTTTTGTCACTGATTGCCATCTACCTGTAACTGAATCTTTGCCTGGTACAACATCTGGCATTAATGCTGCTTCACTTTCGGTTAAAATATTTGTATAAGTTGGAAGGTTTGGTTTTTGGAATACATATCCATCACCGCCATTTTCCATCCAGTCAGTGTAACGATCCATTTCTATTTCAAATTCATCCTCTTCCATGTCTCCCTTATTGTATTCAGCTTTTAGAAGTTCGAATTGCTCCTGTGCTTGCATGTCCTTCCTTACTGAATCATTATTGAGATACTGATCAGTGATTGTATTGAATTCCTGCATCAAATTAACATCGGTTTCAAAATGTGGATTCTTAACAGCAAATTCAGCAACTTGTTTGTTCAAATCTTTATATTTTCCTTCCAATTCTCTTACCATAGATGGAGCAACAGCTGTATGTTGTTTCATCAAACCGGCATAATACTTTGTTTTTTGTTCTTTCTCTGCAAGAATCTGAGCTTTATATGCCTCTGCCTGATAAAGATTTTGAATATCTTTCTGAAAGTCATGTTTTGTGCTTAGCCCTTTGGCACTACCATAATTAAGAAATCCCATTTTATTACTATTTAAGTGTAAATGACGGACTTGCTGAACCAACTTCGCGAATAACATCTTGCTGAGCCTTTAATTGACGAGCTCCTATCACATTTTCAATTCCTGAAGACATTAGATTTGCAAAAACATCTTGCGTTTTGTACCAATCTGCCAGGTCAATTTTATTAACATCAAATTCCTGTCCGGATCTTATCGTATCTACTCTAATAACATCAGCCCATTTACGAGCTTTTTCTTTTGCATCCTGAAATACAACACCAGCTTTTTTGTCCAACGTAGTTGATAGAATCATTTTCATTTTTTCCATATTCTCCTGCGGAGATCCACCCCTGGTTGTTACTGCTTTTGTCATGTCACGCCTTGATTTTTCAATCTGTGTATTAAGAGCATTGAGTACTGCCGGTTCATAACCGAAGTTTGCAAGTCTTCTTGTTTCGGCACTGAGTTTTTTAAGTGTATGACTGATTTGAAGATCAGGTTTTTTTCCTGCTTCTCTAAGACCATATGCACCACCAAGCATTTGTAGAGTACCTGCTATTTCTGGTATAAGATCAAAAACATTTCTTTCATTTCCTTCCTTTTCTTTTTTTTCTCTCTTCTCTCTTTTTTTCTCTTCATCGGTTTTTAAAACACCCATAGGATCTGTAGGTGTCTTTTCACCACCGGTACTAAATTTATCTAACGGAGCTCCTTGTTCTTTTTGAAATTTTGATGCTTGTTCCTTCACAGCAACACGTCCTAGATTATGAGTAGTTAATCGAGCATCTATAATTTTATCTAAAAATGGAGTCGTACCATATATTCTTTTAGAAGATGCACTCATTTTTCCGGGATTATCTTTTTCATAAACATAATCAGCATAACTTCCGTGACTCCATTCTCGTCCAGCTTCAGGAAAACTTACAAATGAATTGTTAAACTTCATAGTATGATCTATATATTTATCAAAATCTTCTTTTGACATATTATCAGGAAGACCATACTTCTGTTTCATTCCTTTTGGATTATTCAAATATTCGTTATATTCAGAATTTTTTACATGAATCTTAAATTCGTCCATTCTTTTATTTTGACGTTTTTCACGCTTTGTTCCTCCATCTTTCATTTTATGTTCTGATTTAGCATTCGGTGCAAGTTCATCTAAATTTATACCATAGTATTTTAACATTCCAACTTCCTCCGGAGTATAGAATACCTCTCCATCACTAACTGCAATCTCTGATCCTTTATTCTTCCGATCAGCCATAGTTTTATCATTCCATCCAAGATATGTTTTACCAATATCCATACCAGTCTCTGCATTCTCCGTGGGAACAATAAATGATCCATCCTTGGCATCCATTTTTATAGAATCAGACTTAGGACCTCCTTTGCCTTTTATTTTACCACCTTCTTTATATCCTGATTGATTAGCATAACTAGCTGCCGTATCTGTCCATCCAGATCTCCATGAATTTTGTGCTTCGTCTGTTTCTCTATCTCTCTTTCTTTTTCCAATAAGTCTTACTATGCCTGCAGTTATAGTCCCTCCTATAGCACCGATAGCAGTACCAATAACAGGTATAACGGAACCTATTGCAGCACCAGCAGCAGCTCCTTTTGCTAATGCCTTACCTGTATCCAAGGCATTAGATCTATTCATCATTTTTGTAGGATCCTCTCTGATATCGTAATCGCTTTGTACTTTATCTTTTCCGCTATCAAAAGCAGCATCAGTAACATCAGTAGCCATTCCTGCTATTGCAGATACAGCATTAAAATCCATTCCTTTTTTTGAAGGATTACCACTGGTATTCAATAAATTTGTTGGACTTGGTATTCCACCACCATCATGCATTTTTGGCACACGTGACTTTATTTTTTCCGGATACAGATATTTAATGAATTCATCTAATCGGTTGGAATCTTGATTATCCCAAATTCCTTGCAATTCCTTCCTGGAGAAATCATTATTGAGTTTTCGTCCCCTTACTCCGCTTCCGGGATGAAGCATTGACATAACTCGCTTTCGTACATTTGGAGTTGCTCCCTCTCTTGGTGAAGCATAGTATTTGTTTCTATTATATGTCCCAATGTAAGCATCACCAGGTTTTTGTTTGACTCCACCACCATATGTATCATAAGTATCAGGAAAATACTTGTAATTACCTTTCTTGGCTACAGCATCCCATTTTCCGGTAAATCCATGACCTTCATATTGAAATCTCTCTTGAGGATCAAATGTCATCTTAGAAAAATCTATTTTGTCAGGAATACCTGTTTCTCCACCATCTTGAAACCGGATAATACCGCCTTTCTTTTTGCGACCTTTTACTTTACCGCCACATTTTAATTGATCTATAGTTGCCATATCATATCATTTTTCTGAATGTTGTTTTTAATTCATTGAAACTAACTTCATCACTGCCTTCATAATAGAAAGTAATCTTAAGATATCCATCAACTAACCGTTCTCTGCTTACTTTGGGAAAATTACCAAAATATCTTTTATTTCGAAATTTAATGTACCGATTATTTGCAATTGTTTCTTCTATAGATTGACTGGAATTTTCATACATTAATTTAGTAAATGCATTCTCGCTTCCAATATATTCATAGTTATCAAATATTTTAGCTGCATTAGAATCATCCTTAACAATAATTGTAAAATACATAGGTGAAGATGCTTCGTGATATGTTCCATGGACTCCTTCACTATGCTGATGTATTTTATATTTTAGGTTTGGAATAGAATATAACCAATCTTTGTAATTGAAATAATACCTTGAATTAAAATCAAAATATCCTACAAATTTATTCTTCTTTATGTTGTATGCAATAGTTTCATTTGTATCATCAGGCATTTTAAAAGTCATTAACACCAGTTTATTTCTTATGTCATATCCACCGACTATTCCGTAATCCTTTCCTGGGTTATCATACTCATCCATATTATCCGGAATATTATTTACAAAGAAACTATCCAATCCTTTTGCAATAGAATCATGACTTAACTGAAAATTATGACCCATTGTAATAAATACCTTCCTTAAAGCATCAAACCAATGAAATCCAGCCAAAGACTCAACAAGACCAAAATGATTACTATTACCTACCATTGTGATTATTTCATCATGCCTTTCAAAAATACCACCTACACCTAATTGGACAGGACTACCAAGAGCTGCCGATGATAATGCTCTTTCGTTAATAGGAACATATCCAACTGCATCTCTTTGCCAATAAACAAGTCTGTTTAATTTAGTACGTATATTTGTTATTGCACCATACTCAGTTGCAAGATCAAGACGATCAAGTGGTGCAAATCTTCTAAATGAATCTTCCAGTTCTCCGTATGCTTTTACGATAGAATATCTTAACCTGGTATCAAAAGTATTTAACGGATCAAAATTATTTGGTAATGGTAAATAATAATCATTAATATTATCCGTTGAATAACCATCATTGTAATTAAATTCAGACCATCTATTATCTCCAACTTTTCTTCTTAATCCTGTATTTCCTACCACACCACTCCAACTACGATCTTTTGCTATGTGCCTACCTTCTCTGAGATCAATATTTATTCTTGATTCAAGAGGAATGATAAAGGAATGATTTACCTCGCAATCTGCTTCATCATCATCATGTAACAAGTAATTAAAGTCAAACATACCAATATATGTATCACCACCAAATATTTCTATTCCATTGAAAATATATTTCCCACCTGTTAAGATATCAGCAAGGACAGTATCATTTATTTCTTGATAATGACCGGTACCAATATATAGACTGTTTGCAAGTGAAGGAGCTTCTGTTCCACCATAGGAATAAGCATTTTCTCGCATAACTGAACATATAAGAATTTTAGGATCATCAGTATCAAGGTCATGTATTCCTTTTATATCAACTCCTTCACCATCTAATTCATCAAATATCACTATACCTAAGTTTGTAGCGCGAGAATACCTATCTACATTAAAAACTTTTGTTTTCTCTTTAAACAATGTTAATTCATTTGAAGGATCGATTACAATACCTCCATCATCTGCATCATCAGACATTGCAAATTTCGTATAAAATGTTACTTCATGACTAGTTTCTAGTTTACCATTACCAATAGTAGGAATTTCTACTACCGGAGTATGTTCCATAAATTTTTGATATAAACAGTATTCCAAAGTGCCTTCGCGTCTTCCATATCCTTCCCAACCAGGAATGCCACCATAAACATCTTCTGATGGATCATATGGATCCATATAATATTCATTAACAATTTTATCACCAGGTTGTATTGAAAAACCGGTTAATCCAAATAGATCTTCCGGACAGAAAAATGAATAACCTTTATCCCAAACATCGGCATCATCCATATAACCGCGAAAACCCGGTTTAATTGTGACATCATTACCATCTTTAATTAAATGACCTAATACACCATATGCAAGCCGTTGTCTCACTATAGGGCATCTAACTATGGAAAAACCGCCTATCTGATCTTTAATGCCTGTAATGTCAAGACCGTCAATAGTAATTCCTTTAACATTTCCGATTGCAAACTTAAATCCCTTTTCAACAGCATCGTAACTATAAATATTATGTATTTGTGCCGGTTTATATGGATCATCAGGTTTTCCCTTTGCTCTTGGCATTGTGAAATCTCCGGGCCCGATAGTAATGCCTTCCCATAAAGTTGTTGTATTATAAAGGTGTCTTACATAAAAAGGTCTGCCAGTTAAATCAAAATATAACACTCCAAGTCTTACCGTTTCTCCTGCAGGATAACCTTTGAGTTCATTTACAAACAGTGGATTTTTGTAATTATAATAACCATCATTTAAAGTACGAATGTCAAGAATAGAATCATTAATATCATCACCGGTAAGTGTCGGATTATAATTACCCATACCTGTTGGTTTATACTTTCTTTTTACAATTGCCATTGAAAAACTTCCGGAAACAATAGATATTCCATCTTCTGAGACTATTGTAAATACATCACCTGATGAAATTGTTCTTGCACCTACATCATCTGTAAATGTTACTTCAGTAACAGCACGATACCATACTCTTGGAATAAGTCCATGAGCTATTGTTTCTTTAATTACATTGCGAATACCACATAATGCTTTATCCTGTCCAGGTGTATAAGTTTCATCGCTATAATTTCTTGTGTCAAGTAAAATTGGTTTTACATGATAATCCATTGCTACCTGAACTTGATTATTTTTACCACCGGTAAGATCTGATACATCTATTTCTTCTCTCTCTTTTACATTGCCAAGTACATTCATTTTTTTAATATGACACATGTCCTTTGCTCTCTCAATGACTATTGTAGTTTCGATTAACTCATCAATGGTAACTGTTCCAAGATTTTCGTTTCCATTAAAATTAAATGTCATTTCAGCACTGGTAATTTCACCATCAAAAAATAGCATACCTGGTTGTGCTGAATTATAATCATTTGAATAAAATGCTGCTACTTGGATTGAATCATAGTCTGTATCAAGTTCGCTGATAACTATTCCTATTGTTTTAGAACAATTCTCACTGGGAGCTCCACCTTGGAAATCTTGATAATCATCAAACCATGGACCATAAGTACTTGGAGTAACAGATATTGGATTTGTTAAATATGACCAATCAGTATAATATCCCTCTTTAAAGAATCTCCATGAAAAGAAATACACACCTGCCTTACAATTTCCACCGGGATTAATGTATGCAAATCTAAAGTTTCCATAAACCGGATTCATTTCCGGAAAGAAATTAACAAACTTTTCTTCTATATTAACCTCTCCACCTGCTCCAATATTAACAACTCTTGGAGGATTATTAAAGTCATTGAAATATATTCTTATTATATTGTCATTTTCATAAAATCCAAACATTGAAGTAATTGGATAATCAAGACTCAGATTCATTGCTGTATTTGTTCCCTGCCATACATTGGTTACACCACCCAGATCACCGCTTCCATCAACTTCAACTTTATAAATAAATACATAATCTATATCATCATTAAAAGCTAAAAGATATAGATTATCACGAATTAAGCAATGAGCAATTATATTAGTATCAACAGAAGTTTCAAGTACAATTAATGTTCCTTTGAGATTAGTCCACATGTGACTACCATCTTCCAGATCCATGATAATACCATTGCGGTTATCGCGCATTGTATTTACCGGTTGATCATATGGATTGAAGTCCACATGAAGTCCATCATGTATTTTATTTACTACTTCCATTAATATTGTTCTTTCTCAAATGGTGTTTCTTTTCCATCTTCAGCTCTTGCATTTCGTATTGCAATACTATAATCTGCTTTAAGATCCTTGATAGTTGCTATATGACCTTGCCTGAGCAATGTTCCACTTTTAAATATTTTCCAGTAATATTTTTTTGCATATTTATAAACAATGAATTTTGTAATTGCATCAATATGAGATTCATTTATAATCCAGTATCCTTTCTGATCTGTTTCAATATAGGTATAAACAAGAGTAACTTCCTTGTTTTCATATTCTTGAATCATATGTAATTGGTCTGTAATTTCTTCCCACATCATAGCATTTAACCAGGTTGTTTCCATTGGGATCCAAAGTTTTGTTAAATCCCTGTCATAAACATCTGCTCCTACTATCGTGTCTTCTTTAATGATTATATTTGCTATGTCACGATATTGCACATTAGCCTCATCTTCATGATCTCCGGGAAAAACACCAATGACTCTGTAACAATCTTTCGGAAGATCAATATAGCAACCGGTTAATGTTACTGTAAGAGCTTTTACTTTATAACCTGATGCAGATCCTATCGCTCTCTCAATATATTTTGCCCATTTAAGCATTTGATTGGGATAGCGTGAAAGATTTTCATCTGTTTCTTCAATAGCATTTATTAATGATTGTCTTATCGATGTTCTTTTCATGATTTTACTAATTCATAAATATTATCTGTATCCAATGAATCTTGGAGCATTTCTGACAGTTCCTTACAAGGAGTCCAGATATATTCAGGATCGACCTGATCTCCACTCATGTTTATTGAAAACATGTCTCCAAAAAGTTTATTGCTTATAAAGTACTTTCCTTTTTCTCTTTCCTCTAATTTCCTTACCGGTTCTTTCTTAAGGGTGAGTTTCATGGAAGGTCTATCAGCACTTGAGTTTATCTTTATGGTCCATCCATTTATCACTGCTCTCCAAGCATAATAAAGATACATTTGTACAACCCAATGAAAATTTCTTGACATAATTTTTGGATTACCATAATAATTCGCTAACTGATTTTTTATCCTACGTTTTATTTGCGGATACCTGTCCATAGTCATCTTTCAGTATATTTAATTGGCTTTGTGAATCATTAATAATATCTATAATTGCTTTTTCAGCAATAGCCATATCTTTAGTCAGAAAATCTATTATAGCTCTCTGGGCTATTGAAGGATCAAGGGGATATGGATCTTCAAATGTCATATCCCTTAATGTTCCGGAGTCATATATTTGAATATCCATGGGATTTTCAATAATTACCATGGCAGATCCTTCCATGATATAAGGAGTTATATAAACCGTATCTCCAATTTTGCAATAATAACCATATTCTCCATGGATATCTTCCCCTATTTCCTGCTTCATCATAAGAGTACTAAAACTGGTTTTTTCAAATTGCATGACAGCGCCTGATCCTGATATACGATAGGTACCAATATCATCCGGAAATTTAATTACCCGGGGAAGTACATATTTGCCAAGAGTAATACTACTATAGGTTACAAGGGGGTCGTCTGATGCATCTGTCTTTATCCATGAGAATTTAAACATTCGCTGGATCCAGACAGGATCAAGTTCGTTAGTGAATTTATATTCTTCAACTATATGTACTGCGCGATATTGATTAATTTTATGTAGAATCCACATTAGTTCAAGGTCCGAGTCATCATCCAATGCTCCCTTGATTTCCATGATATCGTATATGATCTCTGCAAATGTCATTTTCTTAGTTTTATCTTAATTTCAAAAATTACAATGCAATTAAAATTGCTGCAACCGCTAATATAGCACTGCATACCTTCCAGAATCCTTTTCCTCTTTTTTCGTCTTTAACATCATCTTGCAACAGATCGATCTCTGTATCCTTATTGGCAATAATATCCTCGTAAACTACTTTTTGAGATTTAAGGTTGTCCATTTGTTTACTATACGAAGAAGATAGTTCAGTATTAAGTGCTAAAATATTCTGACAATTCTTAACCTGTAATTCTAAATTAGCTGTTAAAAACCAGAGTTCGTTATTTTCAAGGTAATCTAAATGCATATTTCTGACTTGAGGTTCATTAAACGGATACCTGTACTCACCTAGATATGGATGAGCTTCCTGTAAGAAAGCATAACTCGAATCTGTTGGCACATTTATAAGGCTGTCTTTTATTCCATCTAAGCTTCTTTTGTAATTGTCTCCACGCTTTTTTAAGAATTTAGTTTCGCCTTTCAACTTATTGATTTCAACTATTAAACTGTCTTTTTCGCTCTCCAAGACAACATTCGCGCTATCACTTTCATCAAGATTCTTACGAAGAAGAATATTTTTGAAATCTAGCTCAGCAAATTGATTAGCTAACTGAGCAACTTTACTTCGTTGGCAACCATTCCCTCCCAGAGAAAGAACGAATGATAATATCAATATTGCTAATCCAATAGTTTTAAGTCGATTAAAACTTTTATTTAAAAAGTCAATGACCTGGCCGATTTTACTAAAAAATGTTTTCATATTATAACTGTGTTTTAACATCCCAACATGGACAATCTTTCATCCATTCATTTTTGCTTATTACTCCATCACCATTCAGGTCCACTGACAAATCCCGATGTCCAACTGCTATGCTATTAGGAAACAAACTTTTTAAGATAGCATCAATAGCTCTTAATGCATGAACCTGCGCCACTGTTCTTGTATCTTTTGGCTTTGGAATGATACCTGGTATGGTTTCCCTGGTCAATCCACCAACATACATAATTCCTATTGAGTGTAGATTCTTACCTTTGGCATGAGCTCCTATTTCAGCCAATAATCTACCAATATCAATACTCCCATCCAAATGCACTACAATATGATATGCAATTTTCCGAAATCCTTTTTTTCGATGCATTGTATCATAATACTTCAAAGGATGGTCAATGCCTTCCTGATCAGCTGAGCAGTGATATACTCTATGCCGTATTGATCTCATTCAGAAAAAAAGTTAGTCAAGAATTTACCAATTAAACCTACACTCAAACTGATATAAGCCATTAATTCAATATCTTTAGCTATTGCAAAAGCCGTAAGACCTCCAGCAATACTCAATAATCCATCACCAAACTTTCTTAGATTCTTGGGTGTTGGCTGCATGTAACTTCTACTTGAAAATTTCATAATTTTATATATTAAGTTAAATAATTAATGACAATTCCAATACCTGCAATCAAAAATATTACTCTTGCAAATAATTCCATACCTGCAGGAGGCATAAAAACCATTCTTGCTTTATCCCACAAACTTGTTTTCCCTATGTAATACCATTTTAATCCTCTTGAAATATTATATACCGGATCAAACAATGCTATACGTAAACAAATATAAGCTGCTAAATACCATCCCCAACTGTTTAAGGCAATATCTATAAAGAATGGACTCATTAGCAACACTCCTACAAATATTACTTGTAAGAGATGTCCTATGCCTTTGCGACCTGAATCATTTAACGCATCTCCTACCGCATCGAATATTACCGCTATTAAAAATAATAATACTATTTCCATTATCGTGATTTAAGGTTTTATAAATGGTAACAAATCTATAATACTAACAGTGTTTGACAAAAATATAAATCCAAAAATTATTAATACTGTAATAATAAGTGCTTTTCTTGGATGGTTGTGAATCAATCGTACTACGAGAGTTTCTTTCTTAACTTGCTCAACAACTTTATAATTCTTATCTATTTTCTTTTCAATAGCATTGATACGAAAATTAAGCATATCACCGCTGGCTTTGATTTCACCTTTGATTGCTCGAGTATGCAAATCCATCCAGTCTTTTATCTCTTCATTTCTCATACCGCTTTTTTATATTTAAATTCCACCACCATCAGTTATTGTCCAATTATGTCCACCACCTGCAGTTAAATGATCATGAGCAGTCTCTGCTGCTCCACCTAATGTAAATGTTGAGTTTCCGGCATGAAATACTACATTATTTTGTATTGCTAATGCTGCCCACGCAATCAATATAGCATCATAAGCAGCAGTTGTTAAAGTTATCGACCTAAACATATTTGTCATATTTGTCACGCTTGTAATATCCCAATTATCAGCTCCAATAACATTAACTATCATACCACCTAAATCACCAAACGTATACTCAAAAGTAGTGGCATTGCTTGTATTCCAAGCACTTACATTAAGAGTCACAAGAGCCTTACAACCATGAAAAGCATACTCAAAATTTGTACCACTGCTAACATTCCATAAACTTACATCAAGATTATTAATATTTAAACAATCTTGAAAAATATCAATAAAATTACTAACATTACCAACATCCCACGAACTTACATCTAAAGTCGCAAGAACTGTGCAATTACGAAAACCTGCACGAAAACTAGTAACACTACTAACATCCCATGAACCTACATTAATAGCCGTCATTGATGCACAACCATAAAAACCATAATTAAAATTAGTTATAGCACTAACATCTAATTCATCAGTAGCATTAATAACCAGGTTAGTACAACCATAGAAATAACTACCTAAAAAAGTACCAAGTAACAAATCCCCCCAATTTTCAACTGTTAATATTTTTAATTTATCACCACCATTGTTAAAACGCCAACCATTTATAGTTCCATTAACTTGTACTTCATACGTACCTGCACTTGAATAAGTGTGTGTCGTTTCTGCCTGATTCCAAGTTGTTATTCTATCAAAACTTCCATCTCCCCAACTAACTGCAAAATTATAAGTACCGCCTGATTCTAAAGGTAAAGTTATTTGATCGTCATTACTTATTCCTGCATTATCTGTTTTCCATGTACTTTTAAAATACTCACTTTCGTCATGCATTACAATGTATCCTTTAAAATCTGTCGTTGCTGGGATATTCCACTTATCATCCAGATAACCGGTAAGCATGTCTATCCATACATCAGAAACTTCATCGTCATAAACGAGGACTTCCATTATTTCACAGTCGGCATATGTAGTTAATCCACCTCTTGCCCCAAGCGTTATACCATCAAGCACACTAGCCCCAATATCCCCCGCATCCACTAAATCTCCATTAATCCAATAATTTGAAGTTAGCCCGTAAAATTCACCTACATGAATATTATCATTTGCATTAGTTGCCGGACCAACTAATTGTGCTCCTGCATGAAGTTTGAACGCAGAAGCATTGATATAAAAAAGCTGGGCAATACTCGTAATTGCATCAAAAACCCCTTCATTATCAGCTAATCCACCAGTAATCTTATAAACCACAAAAATAGTATTAGGCTGTGCTAACGGACCAAAACCAGCACTCTGTAAAAACGTACTATTAGCTGCAATAAAAGTAACCCTCCCTGTATTGATGTCATAGGTCGGTCTTGTAGCGTCTGCGTTTCCATTTGCTGCATCATGTCCATTCCCTGACCTGTCAGCCCAATTATCTACACTTGTGCCATCCAGAGTGAATGAACTTGGATGTTTGCCATCGTACCAAACAGATAATGTGAAAGGCGTTTTTAAAGGTAAATTAGCATCGTGAACTGTTATGATCCTTCCATCAGGATACCATTCTTGGATTGACCATTCGTCTATCCAGATGATTGAACCTGCATCAAATAAACTATTTCTTATATAGCATAAATCAGTTCTTAATGCTATAAAAGTAGTTTCATACCAAACATAATCTGTTATTAAATTATCTGAAAATGCACCCCCAGATTCTCCATCATATAAAAATAATTTAGTACTTCCTACCCCGTTGTGTTTAGCCTTTATTCTTAGTCTATAATTTTTCCCTATTGTTAAATTAGTAGACAAATCAGCTGCAGCATTTAAAAATACTTTTGCTCCCTGATTATTATCAACATAAGTAATCTTTAAAGCTCCTGCATCATTTGCAATAGTATTATTACCTTGAGCAACCCAACTCTCAGTACTTGGAGGAGTGAATATACCTTTTCCTTCATCCATTAATGAAACATCACCCTGATAAGTCAATACCTTCTGCCCCTGTAAAGTCAGGGCAAAAAGGAATATTGCTAAAAATGTCGTTAGTCTTTTCATTATTCCTGAATTAATATCAATGTTCCATTCATATTCGTAATGTCATTCGTGTTATCAGACTCAATAACCATAAAAAATCTATCTCCTGCAGATACGGAAATTTCTAATCCACCTCCACTAATAGACCCAATATCAGTTCCAGGAATTTCCCTTGGTTGAATTGTTTTAGGTAAAGGGTTTGTATTCCTATAAACACACCATGCAACCGTTGCACTTGCTCCTCCTGCTTTTTGAGCAGATATATGCCATTGCACATCAAATGATTCATTGGCTCCTGCTGTTAATTGCAAGTAACTCGGTTCTTCCCAATCACTTGCTCCGTCATCAGCCACCCAAGTATCAACGATATAAAATGAATTAACTCCTATATACCCGATTTCCCAAACTCCGTTATAATTTGTTGTTCCTCTTATAACAATAAAATCACCATCGGCAAGTCCATGCCCATTATCTGTTACCGTTACAGTATCCCCGGCTGCCACTCCGAAATCTGCATAAGCTGTTATTGCCCCTGTTCCTCCTGCATTAAATGTAAATCCATTCTGATCACCTGTTGTAAAAAATATCACTCCAATAGGAGAATTTGCTGTTTCCATTGTAGTCGGATTTCCATTGGTATTCAAATACATATCAGCATACTTGCTTTCAGTACCCGCAACTTCGAGATTACCAGTAACGACCAGATTACCTTCAATCTTGGTAACGGTTTCGGTGATTTTAATAGTGTCGGTTTCTTCATTTGAAATGTAAGCTCCATTGTCGAACTCTACCGTGTCACTGATAAATAAATCATCTATCATAACATCTCCTGCTAAATATGTTTCCAAAATAGAAGAATTTCCTAATGTAACAGTATTACTACCATTTCCTGTTGTACTAGCACCAATTACAATTTCATTAGTATTTCCAGATGCTCCAGCTAATGTAGCATAACCTACATAGACACCATAACTTGAAGTTTCATTGGGATCCGTACCACCAGTAATCATCATACCAGCTTCCATTCCTAAACCAGTATTATAAGATCCAGAAGTGTTACGACCTAAAGAATAACTTCCAAATCCAACATTTCTAGCTCCATCAATATTAGAAGATAGAGAATTCTCACCATTAGCAGAATTATAAAAACCTCCTTCATTGCTTAAAAGAGCATTTCTTCCTATGGCAGTATTAGAATAACCGTCATCATTGGAAGTTAATGTACTTGAACCTACCCCTGTATTTGAATGTCCGGAAGTATTCGCATCAAGAACATCTTTACCTATAGCAGTATTTGAATGTCCTCCAAGATTAACACCTAAAGCTGTATAACCATAAGCAGTATTATTAAGACCAGTAGTATTCGTATGAAGGGAATGATAACCAGTAGCAGTGTTATTATAACCAGTAGTATTATCTGTTAAAGAATTATATCCTATAGCTGTATTGGTACTGCCCTCTACACCAGTACTTCCTGTCATTGTAAAATTACCAGCATTTATACCAATAAAAGTATTATACCCATTAGTTCCTGCTAAAGTAAAATCATGAATAAAAGGATTTGCTCCTTTATAAATAACACCTGCAGCAGAACTTGTAGATGCTAACATTACAATATTAGTCTTGACTTTTAAATCTCCAAAGGCGTGTAACACACCATCTATTTTAATTACTGTTTCTTTTATATAACCTGTATCAGCATGAGTATTGTAAATCTGTAAACCGTTATCAAACTCTATCGTGTCACCGACATCCAGATCGTTCGTAACATCAACAAAATTCACTGACATTGTATCCCAAGTGATCTCAGAACCATCTGCGGTAGGTCTACTTATAACAACTCCATTTGCATCTGGTGATAATACCTCTACATCTGCGGTTGCTAAAGCTTCAATGGTTATTGTGTCTTTTATGATGACTTCTACGCCACCGAGTAATCCGTCAATTCTTATGCCTTCTTTGCCTCCTGCAATGTGAGATAATAAGTCGGCTCCTGCGTGTCCTTCTCCTGTATCATCGTCATCAATAAATGTAAAAACGGGGATCACATCTGATGCCGTAACTCTTTTTAAATACCAAGAACCCCCCTTACCAATTGGTTTAAAATCAGTTTGATCCATTATGTACCTTCCAGAACCAGCAAAAGAAATTCCCATTTGATTCGTTCCAGATAAATAAAATAAATTATCTGGATCACTAATAAAACTAAAACTCGGCAAAGCTTCTGTTCCATCTCCGACTAATAACTGAGTGGTTGTGGCTTCTACAAACCTTGCAGCCTCAACACTATTCACTGATACGCTTAGTGTATTTGCATCACTATTGTTTATGATCGCACTATTTTGTCCAATAAAATCAGCAGTTGAATAAGTGCCACCACTAAGATTAAGTCCGTATGTTGAACTTCCATTAAGTGTAATCGGATATCCCCAAGTAAAACTATCATCTGCTGTGGACAATGGAATATAATACTGAGTTGTATTCAACATTGTTTTTAGCGTAGTATTACTAACAGGAGCCTGATCATATGCTGTGACATCAAAATATAGCAACTGATCATATCCAACCGAAGTAGTTGCAAATCCAACAAAAGCTTTCGGTTTAGTCCCTCCTGTGGTTGCTCTAATACCATATTCTTTATTAGTAGTCGCTGCATTGTTTCCATATAACTGATTGTCTACCCAAATAGGAGCAACAATCGAATTGGCATTTGTTGTGGCTCCATCTATTGCAGTTACTTTAAACCAAGCTCCATGCATTCCCTCACCGCCTCCGGTTGTGGCTGCCAATACGGCATCCGTTTCATGCAAGTCAGCAATAAACTGTCCGGCTGTAGCTGAAGTAGGTCCAGTCCCTGCTTGTCCTAATATCTCCGCAAGTCCGGCAATAGGATATATACCTTTTGTGCCTGTAGTTTTAAGTGCCACGAAAATTCCTCTGTCATAACTCGTCCCATTAGCCGAAGTCTGTCCATATAATCTTAACATTCCGCTTTGATCTTCATCCGCATTCATTAAAGGACTTGAGTATGTTCCTATCCTAAACGGTGCCGGACCACTCGATCCTGTATAATCAATAGTTATATTCGACAAATCAATTACATTTCCTGTATATGTTCCTGTAAAATCAATGTTTCCTGAAAACACCGCATTTTTAAAATACTTTGTTTGCCCGAACCCTAACAGGGGAGCAAGCATTAAAATAAGTAATACTAATTTTTTCATGTCTGTATAAGTTTAATTAAGTAATATTGCTATATATTCCACCGTTCCGTCAACCGCCGGTGTTATTTTGAATCCTGTTACTGCTTTTTCAGTTAACATGAAATCAACACTGTTTCCGCTTGCATCAACCAATCTTATTCCTATTACATAGTTTGTTGAAATCAAAGGTGAGTTAAAAGTTATTGTTGTACCTGCTACTACTACAGCTTCACTTGCTGCTTTAATCGTAGATGTATTACCAAGTATTGCAATATAATCTAGTGATGCATCAATTGCCGACTTGATTGTGAATCCAGCGATTGTTCTATTTGTTAATTCAACATCAACATTATTTCCACTACCATCGAAACATCTTAGTAATGCTGCATAACCTACCCCTGTTAAGACAGAAGAGAAACTTATTGCCGTTCCTGTTGTTATGACTGCTTCGCTTCCAAACCTCACACTAGCTGCTTCTCCAAATATTACAATATAATCTGCCGTACAATCAATAACAGGTGTTATTTTGAATCCTGTTACCGCTTTTTCAGTAACCGTGTAATCAACATTATTACCACCTGCGTCATAACATCTTACAAATATGGCATAATCGGTAGTAGGTAATGGAACAGAAAAAGTAATTGTGGTACCGGTAGTTACTACAGAGCTACTTCCGGATGTATTACTAATCCTTCCATCTACCATGAAGGGAATTCCTATTCCTACTGCAAGACCTAACATCTTTTTAAGTATTAAATTCTAAAATAATGCCCAGAGATCACCCGCTGTATTACCTCCGTCAAAGATAACCTTGCTTAAAACAATCGGATTATATCCAACCTGGATAGGAATAGCAATTTCATCTTGGTTTGTTGCATCAACTACTTTTAATGTTCCGCCTGCTCCAACAAGTATTGAAAAAGGTTTTCCTGGATCATAATCTGCAGAAGAAACATCTATTGCTTGAATATTTCCAGACTGTAAGGAATGTTTTCTTCCCCACGGGTCTATCATCATTACTTTTTGTATTTCATCCATTTTTTATAGATTTATGTATTTTCTATACGAATTTTCAGTAAAAACCAAAAAAGAGATAATAGGTAAGAGAGTAAAAACCCCCTTACCTTTATATCTCTAGATCGATTAAGTTAAAGCAGAAATTGCAGTATCGAGATCACCTAAGTGCGTAGCTGCAGTATCGCAATACAAGATTGCATTCGATTCTGATTTTTCAACAGTTCCACCTATTGCATCTTCATCACCTTCAGAGAATACAAATACATACTTTCGATAAGTCTTTGTAATATCAAATGCATCTCCGGCTTGAAGTTCATACTCTAGAAATCCACTGATTACTTGCTGATTGCTGTGATCATAACGTGGAATCAGTTGAGCCATTACAGAACCAATACCTACTGCATAAGAACCGGCAAGAGAAATAGCGGCAACAGACACGGTCCATCCCTGAGTTGCTCCAACCCAATTTGTTCCTGCACGAGAAATATTGGAAATGAAGTAATTTGCATCATCTTCAAGGACAAGTCCTGCATCATGAATAGTAGTTGCATTAGTTACAGTAACAACACAATTGGTTGAAACACCGGCTACAGTTCCTGCTCCGGTAAGAGTTTTTGCAGTTTCTAACCAGGATGCTAAAGTACTGATATCAAATATCCAGATATATCCTGCAGCATTATCACCATAGAATGTTCCACCTGTGATAGTACACTTAGCAACTCTTGCAGTTTCAGCTGAAGTTTCCTGATCTACTGTTTCACCCATGATAAAGTTGGTTGCTGCATTACCACTTGATGCTCCACCTGTATATGCAGCAATAGTAAGAGTGTAAGCAGTTACATTATTCCCGGCATAAGCATTTATCTTAGCTGCAAGAGCTACATAAACATTTGTCCGGTCAGTAGCAGCAGCACCACTTAAAACAGCAGCACTAGTATAAGCATGAATGGCTGGTCCTCTTTTCTGACTTTCATACCGGTCATCAGGATTACCAATCTCAATTTTATACCTGGTACTGGCAACAATTACTTCGGGAGTTACATCTGCTCCAATAGTGACAAGTTGCCTTACCTCAGCAGCAGCATTGAATGATTCAACTCTTAAAAGCTTTCCAATACGATACATGCCCAGGAGAAGTTCTTTTCCTGCGCTTGTTTTTACAATACCCCATTCATTAGTGTCTTGAATAAGATTTACGCGTGTATCCTCAATTGTGTTAAGAATAGCGACTCTTGGTCTTTTTTTCATAATAATTTAGTTTTGCGGGGTTATAACCCCTGATTAATAATATGCCTTATGAGGCCGTTATTTCTTTTCGTAATTCATTTGCGAGATTATTCTGTCGTGCAGTTACAAGACAATTTATCGCTGCACGTCTTGAAATTTCTTCATGTGTTGTTTCTCTTACATCACATTCAGTATAACTAAATACAACAAGTCCGGAAGTAATTGTTAAATGTCCGGATACTATTGTAAATTTTGTTCCAATTGTGTAAGTTGCACTATTATATACTGTTTCTGTAACAGCGATTACCTGATCAGCGATGGTAAATTCCTCTGCACTGGTATATTCAATTCCGTAATTTACTATTGCTGGTGTGGCAAGATAATGAATTTCTGCATCACTTAGTATTTCACCGAATGCTTCTTTAATTATCCAACTTCCATTCTCCTCGTAATAATAACTTTTTGATTCAGGAACTCTTCTTACCTTTCGATAAGGATTCCTCTCAACAACATTTTTCCTGTTATGGGTAATAGGAAGTACCGGATGCCAGGTAGCGCCGAAACTTGTATCTTTAATTCTCATAGCAAGTAACCATCCATAATCTGTTACACTAGATTCAAGAGTTAATTTATTTTCACTGCTTGTATAAGCAATTGCTATCTTACTACCAGACTTTAATATTTTTTTAACTAACGGACCAAGTTCATCCCGTATGCGTTGCACTCTTTGGAATGCATCTGACCGGTTCATAGGTCTGTTCTGATCATAACTCTCACGTACCTTGTTATCGATAGCAACGTTGACTGCATTATCTATATCTTGAGACTCGAAACGGGTAGACGCAACTATGTCTACCCAGAATCGAACTCTCTCATGTATTTGTACAATATTCATTTTTAATCAAATTCTACATTAGCAGTTGTTTCTTTTATTGCTTCTTTAACAGTTCTTGAAACATTCTTAATAACAATATCCTTGTTTACTAATTCGTTACTTATTGCTGTCATCATCGTAGTGTCCGTGCTTAGAAACTTAATTGCATCTGCCGAACTTAAACCTAATGACACACCTTTATACATGAACCCTCTGTCAGCTTCGTTTATTACGATACCTAGAGCTCTTGCAGACTCGAAAAATTCACCATAACTACGGGATTTATTTTCCCATTTCCTGTTGAAATCAAGTGGATGGTTTCTTGCTTGTTTCAGTAAAAAACCTCGAACTATTTCAAAATTTGCATTATCCCTTAATTCTACACCAAGATATCTGCAAAAATTTACCATTGATTTTGGATCAGGTAAAATTTTATCAACTCTGTCAAAAGCAAGTTTCATTGATTCGATTTCCCCTTTTTCGACTCTTGCTTCTTCAATAGGATCGTAGATCTTGTAATAAGGTTTTTGATTCTGAAATGGTGATCCTTTGATATCAGGATGGAAACGTATAACAGCCCAAACCCTGGCATCATCCCTTTTATCCAAATTCAAAGATAAATGATCATGTAGCTGGACTTTTTGCCATTTGATATTTCCAAAATTATCCTGTTCAATTGCAATACCATAAAGAACACCGGTGATCGGATCTTTCTGGAAAGTTGCAACACGATTAGGTGTTTTATGCAAATCTTCACTGACCGGTTGAATTTCAACCCATGGAGTCATTAACTCTTTTTTCCTTTCATCCATAATTCTTCTTGCCACCTTATCAACATCCATCACATCATACTTAATTTTTGATCCCATTTCCCGGATTGCATGTGAAGCAATCCAGCGTCTTTCTTCCATTGTAACTAAAAATTTTTCCATAACAATATATATAAATAAATAAATAAATAAAACATTAATAATAAAAAAAAGGTAGGGGAACTGAGTTCCCCATCCTTGTAACTTAGTATTTTACGCAGTTGCTGGAGGTGCCATTATTCCACAAGTCTTTGTATTAAAGACTGCAAGTAATGTTTCCTTCAACATATGGAATGCTTTTGCATCTATCGGGCTACGTGGAGTTCCGCCACCAGTCATACCTTCTTCCCAATAATATACAATATTCCTGTTTATACCAGCACGACCTCTTGCCCTGATTTCAACATTCGTTCTTCCTCTCGTATCAACATCAAGATCCATGAAGTAGAATGTATTACTCATTCGAAGTTTGCCGTTGGTTAATTTACCCGGGAATTTATCCTCATCATCCATCATTGGATTCTCTACAAACCGTAGTTGCTCACCAGCAATGTTTAGAGTCTTGAAGTTATAACCGGTTATGATCTCAGCTCCACCAGCTTTAGTCGGCTGATTAACTTGCTGTACAAGTGGCATCCCAACATTGTACCTTGCGGCAGCAATATCATGAGCACTTTGCATTCCATCAGCACCAGTAATAACAACCCAGGTATTACCTGAAATGGTATTTTTCTTCTTCTTTACAGTCCGGATCATATCAGCGAAGTCATCATATGTAGGTTCACCATTGACTCCGGAAGTCTCAAGATCATTCGCACCTAATATTTGCTGTATCCATCCGTCACCAGCAACGATATCTTCACCATGCTCGTCCTGCATTGAGGAACGTGGTAACAAGTTACCATATCCGTCACGCATCGTAGATTCAGCCCACCAGAGGCGATATTCATCCTCTAATAGAAACTGAGTACGTGTCTGAGCTTCTGCTTCATAAACAAACCCTTTCGAGTTATTCACTTCATACCATACAACTTCATTCGCATTTACATCACCGGATAGAGAGATGGATTTTCTCTGCTTAGTAGTATGCTGAATGTAACGATCAGGATAATGGAAATTACCATAACCACGCCTTGAGCGCTCTCCGAATGTGGTATAACCGCCAAATACAGTCTTGCGACCAATTGCGCTACCCACCCATGTTGCCCAGACAAATGTTTTTCCAGGGAAACATTCGAAACGATAAAGGTATCTTCCATCATGACCGGTCGGGCGAGACATTACTCTTGCATGCTCACCATTAGGGAACACACAGTTCATGCCCAAAGTCATATAGGAATCTTTCAGATATAATGAAAAGGTACCACCTTTGGTAGTTGTTGCTGTAGTTGTCGTCCCAACTACTGCTGTCCCAATTACCTCGGATGCCTTTTGGATTCTTCCCATGATCTTATAGGACCATGCATTTGATGAAACCATTTCACCTTTCGGGATAGGTTTGATCTTAGTAGTTACAGTGTTTCCACCGCTAGGAGTAACTCCGGGAGCCGTATAACGACCATCGCGAGCTCCGGAAGTCAAAAGAGTCATCAAGTACCTTTGCTCAGCATACATGATCACTCTATCAATATTCTTGGTAGGATCAAGCAAGTGATTTTGTACAAGGTGAAATTCTTGCGCATCACCCTCGCTTACACTACCGTGTGCTATCTTTATTTTCATCTTTTGAATGTTTTAAAAATTAATACTTAATTTCCAAAGACATTCAGCAGATTCCCCTATTCAGCTTCTTTTTCTTCAAACATTGCGTCATCAGCCCAAGTATCAAAATTCTTACCCTTTCCTTTTTGACCTTCCTGTTTTCCAGTACCATTTTTTTGTGCAGATCCCTTTGATTTGTGCAATGCATCAGTTTGGGTATCAAGAGCTGCATTATGGCCTTTCCTGTTTTGTTCAGAAGCTGTAGCCGAATAATTCTCGACAATTTTCTTGCCGAATTTCGCAACCATATACGCTGCGAGTTTAGAAGACGCTGGATTACTATTTGCTATTTGATCAAATGCACCTGATTCAAGATCGCGAACAATGTTCTGCTTTGCTTTAGGTGTAAGTTCAATACCCATAAAATTTGCTTGAGCATTGATATGATTTTTTAACGTATTGACCTCCTTTGTCTTTGTTTCATTGACTTTTACTCTTTGTTGAGAAATGATTTTATCTTTATCTCCAACTATTTTATTTATCTCGGTTACAATTAATTTATTTGCATCAGTATTTATTTTTGTAGCAATATCTTTTATTTCTCTTGTTCCATATTCCTCTACCTCAGTTTCCGCTTTTTCAATTGCTTCATCTTTTGACATTCCTAACTGAACAAATTCGTTTGTTCTTACATAAAGAACTTTTTGCTCGTCAGGTAAACCTACTATACTTTGCAGTGATGCGATTTCTTTGTTCTGAAAAAAATCTGTAAGTTCACCTTCATTCTCATTCAAATGCTTTATTATTCCACGAGCATCCGCTGAGTAGTCATCTAATTTAATATCCTGTTTTGCATTTTCAATCTTCTCATTTAATTTTGTTTTTAACTCAACAGGATCTTCTGTTTCGATATCGAATTCACTGGCAAACCCTTTTACATCAAACGTTTTCTTTTCTCCTGCAGAATCACTTTCTTTATATTCTTCACCAAAGAAATCATCTATTGTTCCTGTATCATCACTTTCCTTTTTAGTTCCTTTTCCAGTATCAGAGCCATCTTCACCTTTTCCAGTACCCTTTCCTTTTTCACTATCAGCTGCTCCATCTTCTTTACCTTCTTCAGATCCTGTTCCGTCTTCAGTTTTATCTTTAGTTCCCTCAGCGTCACTTTCAGCTTTCTTACCGTCTTCTTTGTCACCATCAGCAGCCCCTTGATCATCCCCTTCTTTAGTACCTTGCTCTTCGGTATTACCTTTGGAGTCTTCTTTTCCAGGTAATGCTCCGCCCTTTTGTCCAGCGTTTCCTTCATTCCCTGACTCATTATTATCACCTTTTCCTTCATCGGCTTTTTTTCCACCGAATTCAAAGTCATCCTCTTCGGAGATTGTTGCCGTGTCGGTGTTTTCTGTACTTGTATTTTTTTCATCTGCCATAACAATAAACTATTAATTAAATATAAAATATATAATATAAAAAAAATTACTCAAACGGATTGGTTGCTTTATCCTTCTCTCTTTGTAAACCAATTTTTCCTAAATCTTTTTGAAAGTCCTGGTTAGCTTTAATTGATCCTTTTAATGTTTCAATCTCTTTCTTACCTTCAGTACGCAGTACTTCCATTTCTTTTTCCTGGACTTGTTTATCTTCCCGATCTTCAGTTGCAATACGTTCTTTGCTTTGCACTTCTGATTGTTTAGCTTCCTGTTTCATTCTTAGTTCCTTCTGTCGAATAGCAGCAAGTTCATTATGTGCAAGATCAAGAGTTTTAATAGCCTTGGCAAAACTTTCTTCCATATAGAATTTAGCAACATCATTTGTTCTTAACAGACCGGCATTGATTTCTTGTGGGAATAATTGTTCAAGTTTTTGAAGTGTAATTTGTTCTTTCCTTCCATCAGTAACTGTAACTGCATAATTAGACGACATTAAATTCTTTGTAGAAACAAGATAATATAATTCCTCATCTGAAAGAACAAATTTTCTTGAATCTTCTCCGTGTTGTGTTATATTTAGTTTTGTTTTTTCAGCTAATTTCATCAGGACCCTTTCAATATAATCCTTCATGAAATAAAACATATCATAAGTCATTGATCTGGATGCTTCGACATTATTAGTATTTGCTGTTGCTGTACTTGTAGCTTTTTCAAGTCCCTGGCGGGATTCATTCATGCCGGTAATCCGGTCCATGACACGTTCAATATCCATTGCCTGCTGAAGTAGGATTACAAGTGTTTGACTTTCACCTAAGTTCATTGACCCTATGCCAACTTTATTACTATCAGCCTCTAATCCACTTACATTTCCTTCTGAAGAGGAATTATATCTTACAACCCCATCCTCACTTACTGAATGTAATACATCAATAAACTTTTGTCCTTTAGGTAAGAAAGCATCGTCATATATTAATGTATCCCCGCGAATCTTCCGGATTTCTTTATTCATCATAAACCTGATATCATCATAGATCCTTTCAAGTTCATAAATTATTTCTTGAATAGAAACACGTGAGCCATTAATTGTTGAAAACAACATACCGGTATAGTCAAATTCTGCACGATATATTCCGTTTTCATTCAAAATCTGAATTATATCATCTTCTTTCTTTGCTGGTGTGAAAATATCCCTGTTTATACGGCAGGATGTCCAAAGTATCTCACGATAAAACTTTTCTATTTTATATTTTCCATTTTTAACATCACTTCTGAGTTTTGCTTTATTGTCCTTAAAATATTTTTCGCTTAGAATTCTTTTGTAAGGGACATCAGATCCTTTGGCAGGAGAGGTTTTCTTATATACTGTTTCAAGTCCTTTCCATTGAATTTTGTAAACAGGAAATGCAGGGAATCCATTAACCATTTCTGCTGCTCCCTGATTATGTTCCTGTGGATTTTCATCCCTCATATTCTTTAACTGAATTTTTTGATCGGAATCCAGGTTAAATTCTGAATTAGTCAATATTTCATGATAATACATATCGCGTACTTCACCAAGATATGGACTTCTATCTAAAAACTGATCAGATACAGATTCTTCATATAATGCATATTTTGGGGGAATGGCCCGGTGAGTATCAATACCATTAATATCTCTTTCGTTCTTACCAAAAACCTCAGCAGCAATAGTCATATCAACAAAGTTATTATAGAACTGAGTTTTTAATCTTTCTGTTAATAACTTATCTGCAATAATTGTTCCCATTACAATTTCATTGGCAAGTTTAAAGTTATTAACATTCCAAAATGCTTTATCGTTTTTGTCAGGAATTTCAATACCATCGAATACATTGTAACCCATTGCTCTTGCTTTTTCTATCTGAGGTTTTGCCAGGGACATGCCATACATGCTTTGATATTTCTGCATTTTCTCATTCTGAGCATCACGGTTGATACTTGTTACATGAGCCTTAATAGGGATTTCAAGAAATTCGCCGTGCAGTTGTTTTAGTTTTGAACGACCCAAGCGGTATTTGATATATTTGGTTTTGGATTTCCTGCCAGTAGTTTTTATAATGCTATCAATCTCATTTTGATCGACATGACCATTATAAGCATTATAGAGTTTGTTTAGGCGCTCTCTTCTTGTATGACGAGACTCCCATTGATTGGCAGCATAGTTAAGCATTGCCTGAACATCTCTATTATCTTTCCCTCCTAATGAAAAATCAGTATCTGTTATATCAGGGAATGACATAAGAATAGTTTTTCCAAAATTAAAAAAAAATAATCGAGAAAAAGTATTTTTTATAAAGTTTTTTTCGGATGATCAGTTTCCGGTTCATCATAACTATATCCAGGTCGCCATCCTCCATTGCCTTCCAGCGTTTCTCCATGCCTGATAATTTTTTTTGTTTCAGGTTGTTTATCCTCTATTAGAATTGCATTACCATCCTCATCATATTTCCATTTAGGAGAATCATAAGTCCCATCAGATACATCACTGCTTTTTCTCGGCTTTGTACGCATATCATCTATCCGCATTTTCGCATAGGCGAGAGCATCTACAGAATCCCAGTCAGTCCCTACATATTCTTCATCATAAGCGAGAAGATCTCTTAATATCAATACAAAAGCGCAAAACATGACATAATCTTCTACCCAGGATTGTATTACTCCAAGAATCAATGGTTTGGAATATCCTGTCATTTTAGCACCAAATTTATGGACCTGCTGAGTCTTTGGAGAATCATAAGATTTTGGTCTTGGTGAAAGATATACTCTCCCTTCATTTTTCATGTAATAATCAATAACAAAATCCTGCTCTGCATTACACATCGTATTTCTCTTCAGTCCATACCATACAGATATTTTCAGGCAGTTCTCGTAAAACATTTCTTTCCTGGCAGGTCTTTGGTAATATAGACAAATAGGATACTCTGCTCTATGTATTCCTTCATTCTCCAGATTAACCCTATTTCCCTGTCTCATAACAACCATTGCGCCGAGAGAAGAACTGGTTTGAGTTTGATCCTGATTGTATCCGTCAATACCGCCAACATCAAGATCTACCATATCTTTACGAGGTTCCTGATAAACATATATTACATGACTTTCGGGATCACCTTTCTTTGCCGGTCTTGCAATTACTTCTAATGGAGTTCTTCTCTTTTTTACTCCATCTCTGTCAGTCTCATAAGCCCAGTCTAATATGTAAGATTTGTAATTATTAAAAGCCCCTTCTATATCAAATAATCTGGAATAGATTTTTTCGTCATTGAAGTTATTGGATCCTCCGGATGTAAAGGTTTCTTCAATAGTAAGAGGATAATTCTGATTGTGTTCCTTGAGTTTTCTTTTATTTGGTAATTTAGAATACTTGATTCTTTTCTTGAGAATATCCTCTTTAGCAGCTTTTATATCTTCACATCCAATTCGTTCATGTGGTTTAAGATGACGTAAATTTGGTATTGCATCTAGCTTCTCCCCAGTATCTTCATCATAATCATAATCATCATATTTGTTTCCAAAAAATGGATAGTGCATTCTATTGCCAGGTACCCAAAATCTTTCTAATCCATAAGTATCACTTGCATCCCATAGCTCTTTGAAGTCTTTACATGTAGATAAAATATTTCCTCCGGTTCCATAAATATAAAATGTTCCAATCATTTGAGATCCAAACTCTAATGCTGGTTTAATAGATTCAATTACCTGACCAAGTAATTTATACTGACCTGATTCCTCACATATAACATCATGAAAGTATTCTCCTTCAAGCTTTTTAGGATCATCATACATTGTTTCAAAAGATAACCGGCCACCATATCCATCATCAACAAATCCACCGATAGGGTCCTTTCTTTCATATCCTATATGGTACATCTTATCATTATCCTTCAGGACATTGAGTCTGAGTTCGTCATGAAACTTTGCTTGAGCTGAGTCAAATTTCTTTCTTAATCCAACCTGGTAGGTATCCAACCCTGCAGTAATAGCTCCGCGATATCCTTCAATGAATCGTATTCCATGACTAAGAATATTTTGTCCTTTCTCAGACAATCCTTTCCTTCTGGCTTTAGGAGCAATAATACCCATCTTATGCATTTTCTTCACAAATTCCACAAGAAGGTAATATTCAAGATCAAGATCGACATACATCGGATATGTCGGGCCTTTTAATCCCTGTAACACCACAAAATTCAAATAAAAATAATACCGGCCTGGTATAAACAGACCGGCACTGGTATAGCCGTTTAAGCAGCGATCAAATTGTTCATCCCAAAATTCTCTGTAAGCAGCAGTTGCTATTACTTTGGAATTAACTTTACTATCAGCATATATAGGTATATTTCCTGCTACTGGAGCAGGATTAAAACCACGTTTTTTAACAATGGGAACATATGGTTTTTGAAATCCCATTATTATGTACTTTCATGATATTTATGCCATTCCCGCTGATTTCTTTGCCACTGTTCAATATATGACAATACTTTTTTTCCTTTTATTTCTATATTTTCTCCTTCCTCAACATCCAAGTCATAATTAATACTAACAATCCGGTCCTGTAAAAAAGTTATCTGGTTATCAATATCTTTCATGCGACTAAAAAGTAAATTCGGAGTAAGAGATTCTGTCTGTAATTCTCTTACTTTATCTGTATAAACTTCAATTGTTTCTCTACGGATATCGAAAACAAGAGATCGGTAGCCTTTCATTGCATTACGGATCTTCTCAGTCTCCACCATCTTTTTTATATCGCCCCAGATGACTTTCTTAGCCATATTCCGGCGTTCATCTTTCGGTTTCTTCCGATATGGTCCGTCAACATAATCAGCCACTAAAACAACATAACGTAACTGATCCTGATTCAATCCAATTAGTTCCGGAACCAGCTTTATTGCTTCCGGATTGAGAATTATCTCAAAGTTACGATCCATCTTAAATACTGCCATCATTATTTCTTTAATTATACATTCATAACGTATTTGTGATAATTCCAAATATCCCATCTTTCCTGCTGATCTTCCATTTTTTGTTTCAATCCACAACTTTGTCCTGAATTGCATTTATCTTTGCATTTTTTACAACATCTATTGCAATTACTTGACCAGTGACACATGACACATATATCTAACTTAGTAATCGGAAATACAATGACAAGTTGTTTGTCCATTACCAGTCATCCTCCTGTTTATTATCAAGATCTACTGCCTGATCATGTTTAGAATCCCACTTATCATCTTTACGTGTCTCAAACGTGGCATTATTGAACTGCGGAAGTGGCTTCAATGTCTGATTATGTTCTAACAATGCTCTTACTTCCATTTTCATATACGGCACCGGGTATTGATTCAATTTCAACTTATTGTCAATATATAATATCGCCAATTTACCAATACTTAATCCCCATGTAAGCTGAGCCATAAATGCATAAAAACTTAATTGCAGTGCATAGTGATTGTAATTACAATCTTCCAGGTGTTCAAGAGGACTCATCAGAAACCTGTTATAATGCTTTACAGGAGTTTTCTTTCTGTTGATACTATCAAACTGGATCCCTCTTGCTTCATTTGTCTTGTAATCATAAAAATCGAAAACAGATTTTATTCCCCTTTGTCTTTGCACAATAAGATCTGCCATACCGGCAACCATATAAGACAATATATATGTTCTGGCTTCTATATAATATCGATGGCTACCCTTAAATACAGATTGTAATTGAGTCACTGCTTTATCTAGCGTAGGATCACATTCACCGGTTAATAAGTATCTTTCAAGGTTATCATGAATAAAGTTACCACGGTTTGTAGCACTTATCAATTTACTATCCCATTCGTCAAGTATTCTTTTTTGAGCTTCTTTAACACTGATTCCTTCTTTATATGACAATTGCTTAGCCATGTTAAGAGAAATCCCAAAACGATCAAAGGGCATGATAATTTTCTTGATCACTCTTGTAACGCTTGTCAATTCTTTTCCGGACCTAGTAGTATATCTATGCTTATCCGGATCGAATAAGATAGTATCGTCATTGTTAAATATCTGCATATCTACCATTCTTCATCTTGCGACTGAGAAGCAGCTGGTGTATCACCAACGTTTTCAGTATGCTCGAGAGGTCCTAGATCACCATGATCATCTTTTCCGCTTTCTTTTGCCTGGGGAGTATCTTTACTGAGATCTGCATTGAATTCAGCTTCACTTGCCGGTTTGCCATACGGTTCTTCTTTCTTCTCTGATTTAGAATCATCAGCTTCACCTTTTGCATGTTTTATATTAGCTCCGTCAATACTACCTGTCCCGGTGTGTAACACTGTTTTAGGTTTGTCCGTAGTTTCGGATAATGAATCCTGCTGTGTATTTGCATCCATTAGTATTATAGCGCCTTTCTTCTGGAAATTCTCGGCAACTAATTCCGTCAGTTCTGTTATTGTCTTTCCTTCAGTTTCTTCAACAGGAAGATTTGCTTTCCCTGCTTCAATTGGAATAACCTTAGAAGTGAAATATTCATCAATTTGAGCAAAGATTGATTCCAGTAAATCAACACATTCATTAAAAAATCCAACATCATCATCTGCTGAAATAGCTGGACAATTTATTACAATTGGTTTACTTTCAATTGAATCAATCCTTCCACCAATAGAGAAACCTTTTCCATCCAATGTTGCATAAATAATAGATGTTTTGTTCCAGATATTTTGAAGTAACAATTGCGTTTGGGTTGGTTGTGAACCTACTTCAAATAGTTTGAGAGCCTCTGAATCATAAAATTTGGTATAAGGATGGATCCAGTGATTTGTGAGATTCAAAAAGAAATATTTGAGCTTAGCAATTTCTTTCATCAGTTTGTCCGGAATTATGAGTTTACGTGTTCTTTTAACATCATCAATAATTACCCATTTACCATCAGCTTTTAAGTATTCTTCTGCTTCAATAGCAATTCCTTCGTTACCTCCTTGTAGGAGTTTAAATCTTGTAATTTTCATAACACAATAAATTTAGTTAGTAATAAAACATTCATTTGAAAAAAGAGAAAAATCCCGGTGATATAATAAATTACCGGGATTCTTAACTTATAAGTGCCTTCTGATTTTACCAGGTGGAACAAGACTTTTTACCTTCCGTAATTCATCCTGTAATTTCCTGATCTTACTGTTTGCAGCTTTGAGTTTTTCTTCCAATTCAGAATTTCCGGCTGCCGGAACTTCCATATCTTTAGTTTCCGAAACTTCCATTGTCTTTGCAATATCCTCCTTCAATTTCTTGATTTCTACAAGAGAATTTTTGTAGTCAGTAACCAAAGTATTATAGTCTCCACTCAAATTGAAATGCTCTTCTTTCAAAGTAAGAAATGATTCTTCTAAAGCAGCATGCTCTTTTGTCTTTTCAGCAGGAGCTATCGCTCCCTGCTTGTCAGTAGATTCTTCCTGCTTCCTGTCGGTAGGCTCATCATTTTGATCACCCGAGTCAGCCGGTTTATCCGTCTGTTCAGTTGGTTTGTTTCCGAGATCTTCCTTATCAGTTTTTCCCTGATCAGTTTCTTGTTTTTCGTTTGTCATTTGTTAATAATTTAAGTTTGTATAATCGATTGTCGATGCTAAATTATGTAAAATATATCAGAATACCAATTATGTTTTTATCATTGAATCAATACCTGGCATTCTAATTATTGTAATACTATAAGAGCCACTTACCGGATCATGACCAATATAGGTCTGATCAAACTTATTGCCTTTTTCAAGCAATTCAATCTCAAATGTGTAGTCATTCTTTTCATGGAAGTTTTTTGCAGAGATATAAACATATCGCCATTTTTCTTCACCCTTGTATTTGTAAGACAAAACTATCGTATGAATCTCTTCTTTTACAATACTAGGATTTATTATTATCTTATAAGGCCGGTTAAACGGAAGTGCCATAGAGATCGCTCCACCGGTAGCAGGAGCACACATGCCCGGCTGCCTGGTATCATGAATTGTCCAACCACTGCCACCTTTACTATGCTGTAATTCGATATCAATGGTTATCGGAAGTTCTCCATCAAAGATAAGTTTCCATTGCTGAGGTCTAAATGCTTCTTCTGCAGTAAGAGGATACATGCTTCGTTCCCTTCGTGAGAGAAGATTCCTTTGCTTTTTTACCATTTCCTGTCCATTTAGTAGTGATACCGGTACCGCAATCATTCCTAGAATAGCTGCAATACCTTTTATAAATTTTCTTCTTTCCATTTAGATTATATTTTTCATTTATCTATTGATTAATTCCATATATTTCCTTAAGTTCCTGTATAAGTGAATCAAATTTATCTATTTCATCTTTCCACTCTTTTAAAATATACAAAATAATTGCAACAGTATCACCGATAATAACTAAATCTTCTTTTCTATATTCTATTTTTGAGAAGTCGAAATTCCAATCATAATATTTCGATGTATCAAAATTCACCTTTAGATCGAGTGTTCCTTCTGGATATTCTAATAGAAAATGACTTATATTTAATATCTTAACCGTCTCCATTCGATAACCGCTCCAATGAGTTGTGTCTATAACGATAGTATTATTGAATGGTGGTCCTCCCGGCATAAAAGGAATATGATCCAGATTCATATTTTTTGGATAACCTGGCATAAAAGGCAGAGGATAATCTACACTCCTTGGATAACTTGGAAAAAACGGAACATAATGTAAAGAATCCAGATCCTTAAAGTAAATAGTATCTGTTTGACAAGTCAAAATCTGACAAGACAAAATTAGTCCGATAATTAATGGTAATTTTTTCATTACTTACTTTACTACAAACCAGTCATCAGACAACATATCTGTCTGTGATGCTAACCATCCGGTTAATACTTTTTTGTCAGCAGTCCACATCCGGATAGTAGCCAATGCATCAAAAGTGAAGTCATCAGTTTTTGGCTCCTGATCACCTATTTGCTCTTTTATTACTTGTCTTAATGCTGGATCATGAATTGCACTAACAGGAACTTTCCCTGCAGGTAATAAAAACAAGAACATATCTTTGCCATTCCATCCATGCCTTGCTACCCGTAAACCCTTCTTTAAAGCCTCCAGAGCAAGTCCGAAACTCAGATGCCCTTCATATATCTCACGGTAAGCTTCTTTAAACTGCTTTTCCGGAGACCATGATTCATAACCATCAGAATATTTAATCATATACCCGGCATCATCCGGATTTTCATCATCGGGTATTGTCCACCCGCGATAATTATTGTATTGCAATCTTGTCATTTGGGTTGCTCTTAAAAGCTTAACACTAATGTAATTTCTTAATGTTTCCATAATAATGTAAATATTTGTTAATAAATAAAACTATCAGTCAAATTGTTCATCAATTAATTTTATTGCTTCTTTTAGTATCTTAGTTAATCCAACTCTCTCTCTTATATTATTCATAGTTGCTTTTACTTGTAATCGATGTTTTGCAAATCTATATATAGCTTCTTCCCCTACAAATGAAATTATAGCATCTTCAACTAATTTTCTTGCTTCTTTCGGCATAGGAACAATTGCATTTGCTTCACATTTTCGTTTTCCGAATTGTTGAATATATTTCTGAACATAAGGCATGTTAAAATTTTTGTGAGACGGATTTCCAAGATCTTTTTTGCTTCCGGTAATAAGATTATCTATCCAGGTTAAATTATGCTTCTCAATAAAAGGAGCATCTAATCCAAACCTTTTTATAGTTAAATTAGACGGATCATAACCAGTTTCTCTATCTCCCCACTCAATACCAGAGATATCATACAAATTAGATCTGAGAAAATCAGAAATTCTTAATCCATCTGGATCATGATCACCGCAGTAAAGAAGAACACAGCTCAAATCTTTTTCTTCTGCTTCTTTGAATCGCCTGGCATAAATGGCTCTTTGTAACATTGAACTCCAACCTTTGCTTGTTGCAATTGGAATATGGTATTCCTTACATACAGGAGAGAATAAAGTTTTTAAATCTATTTTTTCAACAAGCATCTGTATATAATATTTTTCTTCTTTCCACCAATCAGGAGTATACCAATCATGACATTGTAATGGAGCTTCAAGATATCCTCTTAGATATTCAAGCGGAGTTTCATTTTCTTCTATCTCAACTCCGGAAAATTGTCTCCCCTCTTCTTCAGCAACAAAATCAATTGATAAAATACCTTTTTTCCGGCATTTATTTATAACCGATTCAACCCTGTCAAACTGATCTTTATTTATTAATCTTGAATTCTCAAGTTGATAACACCATCCTCTTGCAGAAATCTTGAATCCGATCTGATCAGATAGTTTAGTCAATTGCTCTGCAAATAATTCTAAATTTTCATTTGTTAATCTATTGTTGAAAATATTGAACATAATTTATTAAGTTTTTAATAATAATATAAGTATTTGTTAATAAATAAAATTCCTTCTTTATCATCCTCGGGGAAAGTAACTGGCAAACAATTGGACCTTCTTCAATCACAATTCAGACAGTTGCCAGTTACTTCCACTAACGGAAACCCCGAAGATTTCTAAACCACGTCTATGGTTTATCTTTTAAATGCAATTCAATAATCCACGTTTTATCTTTATTCTTGTATGAATCAGCAAATAAATTATAAGTATCCTTTAATAATTTACATGCTTCATCAAATGCCCCCTCAATACCATGAACTTTACGGCAATTTGGAGTAATTGATATTTTTCCTATTGGCTTACTCATATCATATATATTTTATTTGAATTCCTGCCGGCACATCAAATAATCTCAGCTGACCCTTTATACCTACCGGTTCAATCTTCCTCACATTTCTTATTAACCAGGCAAACGCTCCTTTGTAAACCTGACACATAGCTTCTATTTGATGCTCTTCCGTCATCTTGACTATATCATATAACTCCACAACACAAATAGCTCTTCCTTGAATATAACATTCAAGATTATATTTTCCTTCAAGAACTCTTTTATCAAAAGTTTTTGAACAACAAATAAGTAAATCCCCGCGGTAAGAAGTTCTCCACTTTCTCGTCTCAATAGTTTTCTGCCCATGGTAAATCCATCCCGCCCAGGGATTCTTTAGTGATATCGCTTTCATACTCATCCCTTCCTCCCTTCAGGACAACCATTATGACAGCCACCACTGTTACCAACAGGCCCGGTACTGCCATAGTCAGGAATATTGATTTTCATCATCTCTGATATAGCTTTATCAATTTCTTCATATCCTTTATCTACCTCTCCAAGATTTGAATTTTTATTGCAATCCTGTAGATATTTATCATTCCGGAAATCAATGATCTTAACTGCCCATTGAGGTAATTCTATTCCTCCGGGTAAACCCATGGCTCCTTTGTGTCCCTTATCACTCATATTTCTGATTTTTTTTCTGCTTTTTTAATTAATTCCAGTAACCTGTCTGTCTCTGACTGCTGCAGAATATCCAGATCCTCCATTGTACCGGTAATCTTATATAAATATTGAATATTATGGACCTCCATCATTATTCTATGTAAAGCTACTACAAAGACTGCAGGAGCCTTTGACCCAAAAGACATAACACAATGAACCGTATACCACTTACCATCCCTTTCTATCCTGACCAGGGTAGTTAGATAAACTGTTTCATCTCGTGTATCCTGCTTGATATTCGGATAATACTCCGACATATCTTTTAACTTCTGAGTATAACTTCTTGATTCAGCTATATTATGGAATATCTTATCTTTAAAATCCATATTAATCACTCCCATATTTAGGTTTACTCTTCTTCTTGATCAGATCTCCCTTCTTTACCGAAAATTTGCTCGGTTGCAACTCCCTGCCAAACGTTAATAGCGAACACCAAAATTTGCCGGTAAATAATAATACAGCCCTCTCCCATAAATTCAACTTTAAACAAAAAGTGAATTGACCCCCTTTCCCGGAATCTAAATGACCAGGCAATGTGTGATATTGATCCTGATCTTTTGCAAACTCGTGATTGCACTCCTTAAACTTGATTGTTTTCATATTTCTGATTTTTTATTTATCTATAGTTAATATAAATTCCGGAATGAACGTAGGATCCTCAGATAAGAAAAATTCAGCGTATCCATCATCATCAACCACACCCCTTTTATACAATTCCTGCACAATCTCTGTCTTCCTGGAATGCATGTTCATTATTTCATTCGGATGATACTTCTGCCTCGTAACCGATGGTAATTCTACCTTCTCCCCAATCGTGCCAATGAAACTTCTCTCCTCTACATAGGTCCGGTGATTTAACTTGTGAATTATGCCTTCTAATAACTTAATAAGTGTCCCAGTTTCCATTATTTTATTTTTGTTTAATTAATCGCTTCTAATAATATATTCAATTTTTGTAACACACGGTTTCTTTCCTTCATTAGAATATACGTGTTCATGAGTCCATTTACTTATTGTCAGCTTACCTCCATGTGTGTAGTGAAATCTTACATGAGTGTAATTTTCTTTGGTTCCTTTTGTCTCTTTTTCCATATCCCTAATTTAATAATGTCATTATTCCCTCATCACCATATACCTTCCGGTTCTGTATAGCAAATAAATTCCAGCTTACCTCGTCAGCAAATACAATTACACTCACAATCTTTAACGGATTGCTCCGCATCGGTATATTATGTATCTCCCCATCATTACCCAAAATGTCCTGAAACTTACCAGCTATCGGAAATGTCTTTACACTCGTCTCAATTACAGCTATCTCTCCCTTTAATGGATTGAATAACCCGCGAGCATAATTGTTTATGTACCGGTTACTCATTATCCCCATCTCACCTACACTATTGTATACACCCAAAATCCGGTAAGAAACCATCTCCCTCTTACTGAATGTGTAATCCCGAGCCCGAATCGTACGTAACTCCTTGTATAAATTGTAATCGTAATACCTCGACTGATCATTGTTATCCATTAACTTTCCTGTTTTTATTATATATAAATCCTGTTTTTATCATATATAAATAATGTGAAATTTGTAAAGAAAATAATTTCATTAAAAATCTAAATCATTTTCAAAATCTTCCAAATGCTCTATCCCCCTTATCAATTCAATCCTCTTATATACATACTCCCCCAATATACTCCCTATAAATGCTGAAAAGGGCTTCCGCTTCTTCCTGATGTGATTCATAGGTCCTTCCTTCTTATGCAAATATTTCAACTTCTTTAATAACTCCGGCTCCAAATGTAATTGTACGCGTTTCTTCTTTGTAGTACTTTCATTGTCGTTTTCCATACTGCAAATATAATTGGTGTCAAAGTGAATACCAAACAATTTACTGTTTTGACACCAAAAGTTATTAACAATATATGCCTGACAGGACAACCTGATATGCCAAGTTTTTGCAAAGCTGGTTTAGAACCGGGGCAGGGGGGCATCAGTATATATAGGATAGGGATCCTAAAAAACAAACGAAAGGTAATCTAATGATCAGACAAGAGGAGAGTAGAGGAGAGTATCGAAGAGAAGAGTATTGAGAAGATAAGATGAAGAGTATTGGCAAGAGGAGAGTATGACAAAGAGAAAATAAATAAGAGTGTGGTGTGTGGTGGTGCGTGTGGTGTGTATGTAAGAGAGTTATTCTCTTCTTAAACTCATTACAGTAGTTAAATATCTGAACATAAGAAACCATGCAGTGTCTGTTTAGGTATTTAACAAATGAAAGACATCAAAACATGCTACAGCCAAGTCTCACTACGTTGCAGACCAGTGTGAGAGAGCTGCACTGTAGTTGTTGATGTTTTTTACAAGACCTCGCTTCACTCGCGACGAACATGCAACGTAGTGGAAAGACAATGGAAGATTATGAAAAGAAGAGAAAAAAAGTTATTTTTCGTTATGATAATGTTCATCGATTGTTTTAGACGGCAATTGCTTGAACTATGTACTAATTTAAACTTACGTCTATGAGTAAAGATTTTTTATCAATGCCGGTTATAAAGCCGGAATTCGTCTTGTTAGCACTTGGCGAAAATATCGTGTACTTATCACGGTATGAGCAAACCTCTTCTTTCAAAAAGTATGACGGTTCTCCGAAGGACGAACTGCCAGAATGGAAGGATGAAGGTCCACAGCTTGCAATAACAGTTACTGCAGGTGAAGAAGGTAAGAACGGTGCCTTGACACATCGTTTGCAAATGTATGGATTTGTCAGGTTTGATGAGCTTAGCGATAAGCAAATCAAAACTGGTAAGTATGAGAATATTGGTGGATACGCTTGCGTAAAAACCAAGGCTGGTGCTACAGTGAGGATTATCGATGAGGAAAGAACGCAGAAATGTACCAACATTCTTATGCAGTTTTGTAATGCTCTTCAAATCCCGGTTGCGACTGAGGATGATGAGAGTACTATCGGGCCAGGTCTTGACAAAGCGATCGCTGAGAAAACTTTGTTCAAAGCTACTGTTGTGAATGAGCAGTATGAGGGAAAAGACCAGTACCGTTTGTCAAAATTCAAAGCTATGGCTAATGTCATGGTTACTGATGACTTTGGGGACTAACTGAGATAAATTAAAACCAGCAGGTAATTGAAACCTGTTGGTTTTTTTTTCAGGCAAGAGAAGATAAGAAAAGAGAATAAAGAGTGCTCCGGCTCCCCAGTACTATATTACCAGAACATTTGTAATCTATCCCCCCGGTATTATATTACCGAAACTTTTATTAACCTACCCTCACATTACATTACCTGCATTATCTGCATCATTAAACAAAAAAGGAAAAGCCCTGCAATAGTAACAATGTTACCTTGCAAGGCTCTAGGAGTGTTCGGGGAAACGAACTGAATGAACTTTGAGTTCAATAACAAATGTAGAGCTTTATTTATTCCCCGCTACTGTATTACCAATATATTTATAAACATTCCATCACTAACCATCAACTTGTCATTAACCTGGCATTGCTGTAAGTAGCTTAGCTTCAACGGATGTACGTTTCTCTTCTAGGGTTAGATAAGGGTTAGTATCTTGATTACAGTGTATTATTTCTTTATTAGGTAGTTGCAGGTGTTTGTTAGGGATTGGAATATATTGGTATGAGGTTATCGGGGTTTTTTATTTTCTATTTCCATTTATTATTTTTTTCAAGATTCAGTTGGGAATGATGGTTAGTTGGAAGGTTTTTTTTGGTTGCAGAAATACCTCTCTTATAAGAAGAAGAAGAGGGATAGCTAGAATGGTTGATTTCATTGAATTGTTATTGGAGTAATCCTTAAAGGAATTTGGAGCTACATTGACAGATCATGGAATTATGGTGTGGATTAAATGTTAATAACTATTCCATGATCTGTGGAGTAGGTAGTCAACAAGTCGTGTATATTTACACATTATTAATTCCATAAACAAATTTAAGTATGAAAGCAAAAGAGAACAATCTTGCGATTAGGGATGCCGATCGATATTTAGATTCCGTTAAAGATATTGAGAGGTTCAGTGATGCACCTGAATTATCAACAAGTCCATTTATACCTGCAATGTTAGATTCATTTGAGATACGTCGTAAGACAGTATATTCGGAGAAGGTAATGACAAGTGTAGATATAGTTAATCACAAGACCGGTGAAGTAATCAGTGGTATAACTGAGAACCGTGTATTTTTAAACAAGCAATTAGTAGACAAGGAGAAGTTTGTAAAGGTTTATTATGATGGAGTATCGAGTATGTTTAATTTATCAAAGACAGCTATGCGTGTATTTCAGTACATAATAGGAATAATGACTGAACCGCGAAATATAGATAATGATTGCATTTACATAGGTGTACAAGATGTAATGGATCGTTGTGATTACAAATTCGCTAACATGGTTTATGTTGGGTTGACTGAGTTGATCAGTGCGGGTATAATTGCTAAGGCAAATAAGCCACCGAATCATTACTGGATAGATCCAAAGACTGCATTTAATGGTAATAGAGTTATAGTAATGAATGAATACATTAGGAAGCGAGAAACATCTTCCGGGGAATTGGATGAATAGTAATTGGAATGATCACTGCATTTATTTTCTTTTTAAACTTTAATAATAACCAAAAGTAAATGCTATGACAACATTAAAAAAGATTCGTAATGATCATGTCCGGATTGTAAGACAATTTCTTTCTTATGCTGACCTTTCTTATTCTGAGAATGGTTACATAGAAAACATGATTGAGAGAGTATTAACCGCAAAAATGATGAGTTTACATCATCATTGGTTTAGCACCAGTAAGCGTGAGAGGTACCGGTTGCTTGAAAGGAGTGTAGCATGAAATTACTACATACACCTGACCAGGCAATTCATTTTGGTAGACTGCGCGACTTATCAAATGAGTTGAAAGATTTGAGCAAAAAATACTTTATAATTAATGGGAAGATTTTAGCATTAGCTGATGACTATAATAATCTAGTAAAGAAAGAGCTTGATAAGTATATTCCATATATAGGTAAAGTTTGTTTTGCTCCGCTATCAACATTAGATCTTAACAAGTCAAAAGAATACAGAGAAGGTAAAAGCAATGGTAATTTTTACTTTAACGGAAAGACTGTAAGATGTTCTTTCGAGTATAAAACCGGTGGTTATGATACTCATGATATTGCTGAACTTAAAGAATCAAAGCCATGAAAGCAAAGGAAACAAAAAATTCAAAGGGCCCTGATATAATAAATCGGGTTGGTTTAATTCTTATCATTGCAGGAATTATAACTGTAATAATAAGAATATGGATTCGTGAAACTTGGGTAACTCAGATTTTATTAACTGAGTTTATAATTTTTGTCGGAATAGTATTTCTGTATTGGGTATTATATTATGAACAGGAGGATAAATAATATGAAAGCAACTAATAATAACTTCGCCAGCCATATCTCTGCAGGAGAGAAGAAAATATTCGCTCACAATGCAAAGATTGTTTATATTCAGGGCAAGTCTGTAACAACCGTTAATGAAATGTCTGATAAGAGCTGGGCATTGTGCAAATGGTGGATGAATATTCACAAGAATGATCCACAATATTCGAGAGGGCAACTTGCGGTTGTATCTGTACTTGAAAATAAGTATAAAGAAAAGACCGGTATTAAATTATGTCCAAATTGTAACCAGGCATGGGATGGTATTGAATGCAAAAGCTGTAGTTTTGACACTGCATTTGATCCAAACTGGTCTAAATATTAAGCTATATGAAATTACATAAATGCATATTTTGTGATACTCTTTTTCAGAAAGAGGATGAAGCCTGCCCCAGATGTGGACAAGGAATAAAAGCTATATATTTTGCTCATTCAAGGCAGATCTATAATTCTAAAGTAGAAAAGCAATTATTAGCTTTTCTCTCGAAAACATTTGGTAGAAAAGATGTTTGCTGTCCTAATAATGATATGGGAGAACTTGGTAGTATTGAGCCTTATCTGGAAAAAGTAAGGCATAGTTCTATGGTTGTTGTACATCAATTTAGAAATCATGTTGGTAAAGGTGCTTACCAAGAAGTTAAGGAAGCATTAGCTAGAAATATCCTGGTCAAAGTAGTAATACGTGGTAAAGGACGTACACGATCTGGTCTTCCTAAGTATAGCTTGAAACAGGTAAAAGATATTAAAATAATTGATAATACAGATTGGAAAATAAGGTATGGTCAAGTAATAATAGTTAAATCATAAAAACAATTTATGCCGGTAAATTCGTCATTGTTACTTCTGATGAGAATGCTAATAAAATAGAAGAAGCAGCGCTTAAAAAACTTGTGGAAAAACTGGAAGAAGAGTCAAAAGAAGTTCCGACAATGGTACTGACTGCTCCTAAAATCCATAATTTTACTCCAGCAATTATAGATCTTCAGGAGAATAGTCATGTATTCATTCCCAAGAGGAAAAAACTAAAAGGATATCAAAAAAGGTAAGCTATGAAATGTATTATTTGTTCAAAAGTAATTGAAAAATCACAATATTCAAACAAAGATTTGTGCAGTAGTAAATGTTTTATTACCGATTTCTGGAATGATTATGTAAAGCGTGCCAATGAAAAAGAGATAGCAAGAATTAATGGTGGTCATTACTATATTGAGAATGACAATACTAGTTCTTTTGGATTCAAGGGATATGGTGGCAATAAATTTATAATCAAGTTTGATGATGGAAGAATTGTAACAACCAAGAATTTATGGCATCAAGGGACAATTCCTGAAGAGTTTAAAGAAAGATTACCTGATAATGCAATATTTCTTCAATCTAATCATTAATTAAAATTATGGATGCAAAGACATTTTTAATTCAGCAGCACAAGACAGGTAGGTACGAGTATATTAGATCATCTCATGATCTTGGTGATATTGATTACGGATCACGATTTTGGAGCGCAATAGTACGATTGATGGAAAATTACGCAAAGGTTGCTCTTAATATTCCTGCAAGGAAAAATCAATGTGCAATTTGCTGTAAAGATATTACAGAACTCGAAAACAACTTATTTTGTGAAGAACATGAGAAACCGATAGAGCAAAAAAATCAGATTTGTCCTCATTGTGGAGAAGATGAGCTTGGTTATGATTCCCTTAATGGTAAACTAAGATGTTTATGTTGCAAGAAATTTATAAAAAACTAAATAAATGGCAAAACCGAAAAGTGATCGAAGGAAATTAGAAAGGCTTGAAAGGCAATGGGTGAGTTATGCAAATAACCCAAAGATCCAAGCTAAGATCGAGCAGAAGATCAAATCATTTAATGAAGGTTCTTTAACAGTAAAAACCAGAAAATATGCCAAAGCAAAAAGGTATTGATTTGAAATATAAGATCCCACTGGTAGGAGAATTTAATACCGGTATTTATATTTGTCCTGAATGTGACTGTGATTTATTGGCTAATCCAAAACACGGAATGGTCCATCAACATATAATTGGTTTTTCACACCATTTTACTATTGGTGATGTTGCTATTGTCGAATGTCCTGAATGTTTTGACAAATGGTATTTTCATGCAAGATCTTATGGAAACAATGTTTATGAATATTTCCTACGGCTTGTAAAAAGTGGAGAACAAAAATATTTTACTAAATAGTCAAATGAAAACAAAACTATGGAAGATAATGTACTTGTATGTGATTCCGCAACATATTTCAGAAAGCTTGCCTGGTTCCTGGACCGATCATCGATCTTTTTGAGGGATAAAAAGAATAATCGAATTGTGATACTTAAAGGTTTGAATCCTGATGATTTTAATGTTTATGTACAGAATACTCTTGGTGGCGAAGAGTATTATACTCATATTGATAATGTTGAACCTGTAATGAAATAATTATGGCAAGAGTAGTTCACTGCAGAAAAAAGCCTTACAATATCTACATCGGTAGACCATCGAAATGGGGAAATCCATTTTCAAGTAAACAAGGATCCACAGCAAAATATAAAGTAACCACTGTTAAGGCATCAATAGAGGCTTATAATGAATGGATTCGAAATGGTGAGGGCAAACATTTACTTAATGATCTTGGTGAGCTTGAAGGTAAAGTATTGGGCTGCTGGTGCGGTAATTTCACACTGAAGGATATGGATGACTTGAAATGCCATGGTCAGATATTACTGAATTTATTAGCTGATAAACATATAGCAGAAGCGTTAATAAAAGCGAAATAATGAATCAACCAATAGAATTAACAGAAAAAGAAATGAATGTTATATCAATGGTATACATTCGGAAGAACATGGCTACTTATTTCAAAGCAGCTATGATTGTAAATATGAAGTATACTTCTAAAAAAGGTGATTTTAATCTTTGGTGGCATGATTATGTATATAGGGTAGATCGCAGAGGAAGTTTTGGATTTGCTTATTTGAGTCATATTATGCCTTACCCGGGAAAGCTAAAATCTGATCTAAAAGAGCAGCTTGTAAATGATTTAAGACCTGATCATCTCAGAGGGTTTAATCCGGAATATATTTATAGTATTAATGATTGGTCAAAATATGTTGCCATAACAATTTATACAGCCATGTATAAATTAGTTGGCAAAAATTGTGATAAAAAAATATTGCTGGATATTAAAAATGCAACAATCACAGACATAATTGAAATGAATGCAATGAAAAGAGCTGTTGATAAATATAACGAACTTGTGGAATGAAAAATAATAAGCTTACATCTCCAAATATAGTAAGAGATGCTGAAATTTATGTTAAGTATCTTGAAGGATCCACACACATGGAAATAGCATCCAGGGTAAATCTGAGTAGAGAAAGAATCAGACAAATCATTGGAAGACAAGCAAAAATAACTTATAAATGTATTGCTGAAAGAATGAACCCTAATCCAATTGAAAATGAAAGCAACAGATAGAAGCATTCTTGAAATGAGTGTACGGGCCCAGGAGAAATTACTGGTACCTGATGAGTTTAAAACTGAGCCATCCGGATTCAAAAATTACATATGGATTTCTCAGGATGACAAAGTAACACCTATTAAGGACTTTGAAGACATGCATTTGTTCTATACATACAGAATGCTTACTAATACTGTTTTGTACGCTAAGAACATGGCTAAGCACACGGTGCTCTCTGCAGAGATGAAAGCTGTTGTAATACAATGCAACTACCATTTACATTTTATTGCTTACGAATATTATCTCAGGCATTATATTGGGAAGAAAGAGCTCGATGAAAAATACAAAATAGTCGAGCACGTAGCTGTAAGAATGGAGGATGTAGAATCATGAAAAGGCATACATGGATTAATTTTCCAACAAGAAATAAACGTAAATGTACAAGATGCAGCATTACAAAAATAACAGGTGGTGCAGGTAATTATAGCAGTACGATATATTACAAAGATAGCAAACAATTGCCAGAAAATCCAGGATGTAATTAACTAAAAAACATATTATTATGAATGAAATAACAAAAAAGAATATCCAGGAAAAACTTGAAATGACTATGACCAGAGAATCATTGAAGCCCGGCCAGATAGCAAAATATTTAGATCTTATTCCTGGTTATATTTCAATGATAAGAAAAGAAGCTCAATGGGAAAAATGTCCAAAAACAGCATGGGAAAAGGTTTTATCGTGGATAAATTCAGGAGAGTCATTGGTAGCATACAAAGAAAAACAAGTTGAAATTAAGAAAAAAGCTGAAACAACAAAAGCAACTATTTCTTCACTTGAAAAAACAACGGAAGAGTTATTTGAAGCTAAAGTTGCTCCTGAAACTGAGACTATAGAAGCAGATGATGATAAATTTTCCAGTCCATTAAAAGCTGAGAAAACTATACTGATTGATCTATTAGAAGCAGAGAGAAATATACTGAACGAGAAATTACAAGCTATAAATTCTTTGTTGAAACATTATTCAGATAACGATTAACCATAAGAAATATTGCAGGTTTTTAAGAGGATATTTTCCTGCAATTGAAAGAAAGAATGAAAATGGAACTATCGATGGTTCTAGGTCTGGTAGGCTACGGCCTGAGCGGGTTCGAATCCCGCATTCTTTCCAAATTATTACAAAAATTTAAGCATTTATTTTCTTTTATAACTAATTAATAACTCGAAAAAAATGGGAAATCTTGAAGAACAAGAAACCGAAAAGCAAGCAAAAATTGCGCGAAGGAAAGACATGGAATCATCTGTTGTTGCAGTTAATAAGCATTTAGCTGATAAAGTAGTCAAGATGACAGCTTCTGAATTGTATGCAAATATGCATCCATATGATGCAGAATTTTTTACTATAAGACGATCTAATACTTAAAAATATGGGAAAAGCAAAAAGTCCAGGTACAAATCAAATGAATGCTGAAAAAAATAAATTCATTGTAACATTTGGAATATGGATATGTAAAGTTGCTGCACTTTATTATTCACCTTCTCCTACAAAGGATCCAAAAGCCAGAAAAGCAATAATGCTAATGGATATTAAAGATAATCAAATGGTAGCCGTGGCAACTGTTAATATGCCTGATTATCCATGTGAAGAGAACCAGGTATATGTAAAAGATTACTCAGAAAATACTGGAATGATTGAAGCATTAATTTGTGCCGGTCTTGTTAAACCTGAAAAAATAGATGAAATAAAGCATCAATTTGTAACAATACCATTAATGGAACTTACCCCTGAGGCAATGAAATTATGGGAGAAGAAATAATAGAACATCTCTGCCTTATAAAGGATAAAGAAACATTTATTGAGCTTTATCCGGATACAAGCAATAAAAAGCTTGGCATTCTGTTCAACCGGCATAAATCAACTATACAAAAATATGCCAGAAAATATGAAGTATCAAAATCTGATCATCATATGGAAAATCAGCCGAGCAGATATAAACCTGGTCACATTCCGGCTAATACAGGTATAAAAGGTGTGCATAGTTCTCCTGCAACTGAATTCAAACCCGGGCATCTACCAACTAATCATAAACCGGTTGGAACTATATCAATAAGAAATAACAGCAAAAGAGGAAGTCATTACAAATACATTAAGATTGCTGAGATAAATGTATGGAAGGAATACCATCTGTATATTTATGAAGAAGAGCATGGTCCAATACCGAAGGGAAAAATACTTATTTTTAGAGATGGTGATTCAATGAATGTTATACTGAAAAATCTGGAACTTATCAGCGCTCAGGAACACATAAATCGAAACAGAAACTATCCAAAGATGAGCAGAACTATGCGTAAATTATGGAAAAAGGAGAGATGGCGGGTAAAATATGGACTTGATCAGAAGACCAAACTTAGAATTAATAGTGTAAATTGTTATAACTAAAAACTATAAATTATTATGAACAAAGAAGATCTGAAAACCGGAAAAAAGCTTCAGTCAAGGATTGAAACGGTTGAAAATAATATTGATAGACTTAAAAATGATGCAGTAACAAGTTTTATAGAAATTGTTATTCCTGATCATGGAAGAACTCGTATCCAAGAAAATGAAACAGTTACTGATAAAGCTAATCATGACCTGGTGTTTCTTAATCAACTATACAGAGATAATGTATTAAGGACCCTGGAAAGCTGCAAAGAAGAATTGAAAAAAGAATTTGAATTACTTGGTAAGAATTCTGAAGAAGAAACAGAACTAAAATCTAAACTCGATGGGAGAAATAGCTGAAGACCACAAAAAAATAGAGAACTATAAAAGATATTTAGGTGATGGCGCCTATGTAGAATTTGATGGTTATAATATTGTACTAACAACTAGTAATGGTATAGTTAATACTAATACGATTGCATTGGATCCAGAAATATTTGATGCATTAATTAAATATGAGAAAATGCTAAAACAAGCATTAATAGATGAATCAAATAAAAAGCAACAAGACAATGGGTGAAATAGCAGATGAAATGATTAACGGAGAAAGTTGCTCTCTTTGTGGGTGTTACTTTGAAGATCCTGAAAATCCAGGATCAAGTTATGTACACGGTTATCCGGTAGCTTGCAAAGATTGTTGGGAGCCAGACTGTGGATATCAAAAAGCAGAAGCTGAAACATTTTAAATATAAAATTATGATAACAACATTTCTCACTACGACAGGAAATATAGCTGCAGGAATAATAGTTTTCTTTGTTCTGTCATTCCTTGCGTTCTGTGCAATTATTGCAATATTAATCGGTGCAGGACCTCATGTTTTTCAAAAGATAAGAAATTATCTTTTCTCCTGAACCTGTCTTATTAATATATGAATATTTTAAATTGCTATCCTATTTCAAAAAAGGAATTTCTCAATTGGCTTGGTGAAATGTATGGAGCAGAAGAAAGACAATTTGACGATGCTGACTTTGCAGAGCAATGTAAAACAATATCAAGATTCCTTGGATATCCATTGAGTTTTCCAAATAATTGGACAAATATTCAAATAGAAAGAAAAGTTCATGATTATTTGTATCTTTACGAAAGTAATTTGAGAACATATCCGTATGGTGTTCCGGATTATATGAAAATACTACAAAATATGGATTATCAAATACGTGATAAATTAGAAGCTAAGGAAACTAAAAAGAGAGAAATTAATATACTTCCCGGACTTAATGCTGCTTTAATTGAGAGAACAAATTACCAAACAAATACCGGTACTGAAGAAAAAACTATTCCGGAACCGGAAATAACAGAAACAAGAAAATATGAAGATTGCCCGTATTAATCCGCGATTCACTGGATTTCATATCGTGTCCGAATTTATAACAACATTTGCTGCATTATTTGGCATGTTTGCACATGGTGGAATAACTTCAATTACAATATTCCCGTTTGTATTTTATAGCAACAAATATGTTAAAAGAAATATTATTACAAAACATAAGCAAAAAATATTCATACAGCAACAAATGGAATGTGGCATGGCAGGAGTTTTGATTTATTTTATTTTAGGGTTATTATTAAAATCATGGTTGGTATCCCTGCCTGTCATATTCCTTTGGCTTATTATTTATGCAGTGAACTATGTTGCAAATCTGTTTAGATTTCCCAAATCATATAGAACCCTGGTTGCATTTAATCGCGAAGCAAATAGGTTTGCAAATATTCTGCATTATACAATTCTTCGCAGACCATTTGCATGGATCCCACTTTTAAGATTTTGATGAACAAATTATTTATCATATATTTATACTTTATTTCAATTCACTACCCGGTCCTGTATAACGGGAGATTTAATATTAACCATTTAAAACAGTAAGCGTATGAAAAAGCTTTTTCAAATCGGGATTATACTCCTATTTATGATAGGAATGTGTTCCGTCCAGCTGGATTACAGCACTTCTATGCTGGTGGATGATGATGTTGGTGTGGAATTCGCCACTAATATTGATGTTATCGAAAATGATGCCATTTTGATTGTAATGATCATTGATAATCCCAGCCAGGTTGCGGCACCATTGAAATACCCTATGGTAACATCTGAGATAAATATTACATACAATAGGGATTGCGAAGTTTGGAAAGAATTTACAACTGACTGTACTGTAGCCGACATGGCTTTAACAGTTATTCAGGACGATATAACTATTCCTGAGATAAGTTCAACAAACTTAATTAGTGAAAACCAAACCGGTGAAAAATTAGCCAATAGAATTGAGGGACTGTACCGTTTGGAAATTGGAGAGAATTATTGGAAAACTTAGTATACAACAGATACAGAAATACAAGTTTATACTCCGGGAGAAATTCCGGAGTATTTTTTTTGATACGTTTCATTGCAATTATTTTCTCATTAAATTTATAATTTATAAGCAAAATGGAAAATACAATTACAATACCAAAAGAAGAATTAAAATCAGCTATCCGTGGATATCAGGGAGCTGTTTTAAACATGACTAAAGAAAGATTCACCAATTTTGCAGGATCTTTATCTCCTCAAGCTGCAAAAATATTGCTTGATCAGCATAGAGAGAACAAAGATTTCTACAAAGGAGTTTTAGCAGAAGAATATCGTAAAGAACATCCTAATTCTTCCAGGTATAATGATGCACAGAATGAGATAAAAAAGTATAACAGGCAGGGCAAAGTCCTGGCTGAAATGATAGCTACTAAAAGTCAAACTAATATTAAAAACAATTAGAAATTATGGAAGAAAAAGGAACACCACAAGCAGAAAAACCTATTGTAGAAAAAACTTATGATGCTGGATCAGATCCTGAAACTACGCATGAAAAAACTGAAACATCACCTGTATTTGTATTTGATGGAAAAACCGGTAAGGATAGTAATAGAATACCTATCGAGCTTTTAAGTAAATCAATCCGGAGAGAATCAGGATTGAAAGGAATCAGAGTTATTCCTATTCAATACTGGAAAATCTATGCAATTATCCTTGGTATGCTTGATAAAGAAAGTATTAACCATACTGAAAAAGCACCATTTATTCAGAATAATTCATCGAAAGCATATCTCACTGATGCAGATGAAGCTAGCGGTTATACGCAAAAGAATGCACCAATTAACCGATGGAGATTTGATAAGGTTATTTCAACTATTCAATTACCAGGTATTGTAGAAGATCAAAATGAAGGTATTGTAGATACAAGAAATGCAGCAATAGGTCTTACCTTAAACAAAGAAGGTCTTACAGTGGCCTTTGGAATGAATGTACGGGCTTGTAAGAATTTCAATGTTATGGGTGGTACTATCATGAGATCATACGGCTTAGACGATAGAATTGGTCTTCCCTGGGATATTATGGAGACACGTTTACATAACTGGGTTAAGAATATAAATCAGATATGGACCGTACAGAATGAAATCATGCATTCTATGAAAGATCATACACTGGAAGCTAGCTCAACCACTATGGAACCAACCGGTATTATTGAAAAGGTTATTGGAGATTTATACCTTGGAGCCATCAAGCATTCATATTTTAATGGTGATGCTGTTCCATTCAATGCTTATGAATTAAGTGATTTTGTCCAAGAATCTATTCGTCAAAGAAAAGATGAAGAAAAAATAACGAATGTCTGGGATCTCTATAATTGGGGAACTAGCATAATGAAACCAGGAATAGTTGATATCGGTGAGATATCTGAAAACAGTAATATGTGGTCAGATTACCTCATCAATGAATTTGCCCTAGAAGTTCCAAAACTTGAAATACTTAGTTAATATGAGTTTCTTTAAAAGAATGAGTGAACTGATAGAGGGTTACACCGTACAGATCACTATAAAAAAGGAGGGCGATCAATTAATTGTCTTAATGGTCCCTAAATTAGATGTGAAAAAGGACGAAGTTCAAAATGAAATCGTACCTTTGAGCTTGAAAGGATCAGCTGAGCAACTTGATGATGCATTCTGGGCCACAGTATCTGAGGGTTTAAGACAGACTACTGAGTTACAAAGTAACCTGTCATCATATCAGGATGGATTGAATAAAGCTGGAAAGAAAGCTGAATCTACAAAGAAAACATCCGGGAAAGGAACATCCACAAAAGCAACGGATGATAAAAAGAAAGTCAGTTTATTTGATAAGGACAAAGATAAGGATACCAAGAAAACTGATGTCAAAGATAAGCCGGGTAAGAAAGAAGAAGTTGATATATCACAGGTTGATAAAACTACTGGTGAGATCAAAGAAGAACCGAAAGAAGAAACACCGGTTGCTGCAGCTGCTTCTGAAGATAAGACGGATGAGCCTGTAAAAGATACAAAAACTGATGAAAAAGTGACAAATCAGGCAGAAAATGTAACGAAAACTGATGTAAAAGTGACAGATAGTCCTGCAGGAAACGATGAATTTAAAGACGATGACTGGTAAATTATGGCTGAAACAAAAATAACACAATTAAAAAGGGAATTTGTAGATGGTAAGACCAATATTACATATCCCGATGTAAATCCTGATTACACTCCCGACCAGGTAAGAGACTTCCTATCGAATCAATATCCTCATCTGATCAATGCAAAAATTGAAGGTCCGGAAGTCTTATCAAACAAAGTGAAATATAAATTCGTAACTACCGTAGGGACAAAAGGGTGATGAAAGAACTGCAAGATCGCATAAACAGGCTTCGGATAACAAATTCGGGGCCTGTTTCTTTATTAGGATATAGTTCACCTGTTTCATTCAGGTTTCATTGTGAAATAGGAGAGATTCTTAAAAATGATAGTGAAGATTTAACTGAACTGGATCAATATGATAAAGTATTACCTGATTCAGCAGAAATATTATTTATACCATGAAAATACCTTTAAATTCAAAAACCTATTGGTATGTTGCTGCCAATACAAATGCAAACGAATTGTTCCCGGGGAGATATATGATGGTAAAAGCAATGAAAGATCTTCTGCCAATAATCAAGCCATACATCAAGCAGAGTGACCTGAAAAGATATATCAAAAGTAAAAGGCTTGATCTTCTATTTGGAGAATTCATGGACCTGGTAAAAGCCTCTTTGAGAACTCCGATTTCAGGATATGTAATAAAAAATGAAAGTCAATTCTTTACTGAACAATATTACATTGATATTTATTGCTTTCATGATCTTAAAAGTTCTACAGCATATTACATGCCTATTGAGTTTCTGCCGCATTTGAAAGAACGAAATATAAAACTGTTCAATATAATTGTTGAAGCAATAAGAATACTGGTCAATATTAAAGGTGTAAACTGCCTGGATGAAGAACATTGGAATGAATTTTCAAGGGAAAGACTTGAAGAAAGACTTTTAAATACTGACTTAGAACAAAATACCGAAGAAGAGATAGCAGTAATGGAAAGGCAACTGAAGGACTATGATAAGTATATAGATCCTTATTATAAATTGCTCAATAAACCTGGTTGCAGTGTAATTAAACTTGTCAAAATACTTAATAAATATACTGCTGAAACTTCTCAATTACTTGATGCAGAAAAGATTCTTATTAAATGGGCAAAAAAGGTAATTAGAGCTTGTGAAGAACCATTTGACATGAATTATTTTTCTATAGAAGCATTAAATCAATTTGGTGAATCAAATGAATGTGAAAAAGATGAAGACGGAAATTATGAATTCATGGATGGGCAACCTGTAACTCCGAATATGTGTATGATGTTTGTATGGTATAATAATAATGATATAATGCAGAATACTCTTGAATATTTAGGTGAACTAGGCGGAAACTTTGGTGAAGCAGACTTTTCAAAAACATATAGTTGTAAAAATGCAAATCAATTACGTACTGCAAGAAAAAACTTTACTAAGGATGTAGGTAAATTTCTAGAATTACTAGGAGATCTTCTCGAATACGGAATGATAAATGCAGATATTATAGAAAACTATTCAAAAGGAAAATTAGTTGGTAATATAAAATAATCATGGATACAGACCAAAGTAAATTCATTCCCTGGATTGTACTAAAAGTATATAAACAGGGTGCTAATTCTAGGTATTACATTGAAATACATAATGTAATGCATAGAAATACTAAAGAGATAGGCATTCTTGGTGCCGGTAGACCTTTGCAAAAGAAAACCTTACAGAGATTATTGGGAGCTGTCAATACTACAGAACAGAAAAGCTACTTCGAAAAAACACTCCTGGATCCCCGGCTGCTTGCATGTGAGCCCGCTAAATTTAAAAGACATATTTTATGGTATGATGTTGCTAAGCCACAGTCAATGTTATTTACAAAAAATATGAAGCTTAAAAATGCAATGTATAGTATGCCAGCTCTGCTTTATTTTGTCCATCTCGATAAGATAAGAATCTTTGCAATGAAAACAGGAAATAAAAGACCTGACTTAAATACAAAGCTTTACTATGCTCCATTACTTAATCAAACAGGTGATGGAACTTTCTGTTGGGGAAGTGCTAAAACGGATACTTCTGAGATAGAAGAAATAGATAAGGAAATGAGTGCATGGGATGGTTTTTTATGGAATAGTAAGTTCAGTGAGCATGGGACAGCACTAACTAAACTAAAATTAAGTATTATATATAGAATAGTAAAAGATGGCAAAATTAAATTTCCTAACAAATATCTTGAATCTGTAAATTTAACTGTTGGACAATTACTTAAGAAATACCTCTCATGAAATACCACTACTTAGAACAGTACATAGCAAGTGCTCAGCATAAAATAACTATTAACCTAGTTGGATGTGGAGGAACAGGATCACATGTACTCTCAAACCTTGCAATGATAAATTATAGCCTGGTAAAACTTGGCAGAGCACCATTATTTGTAAGAGTTTTTGATCCGGATATCATAACACATCATAATATTGGCAGACAATTATTCTCTCCAGCTGATGAAGGCCAATTTAAAGCAGAAGTACTAATTACAAGGATAAATAGGTTTTATGGCTTGCAATGGGCTTTTATAAATGAATTATATCCTATGTTTCCAAATAAACAGGATAGGCATGACTCAGGAGCTAATTTTACTATATCATGTGTTGATACTATTGATGCAAGAAAGCAAATCGCATCCGGACAGTCAACAAATGGACGCAATAATCATTACAGTGTAGCATATTATTGGCTTGATATTGGTAATAGCCAAGACTCAGGACAGATTATACTTGGAACGCTTAGACCAATTAACCAACCTAAAGGTAATTTTTGTCGCATGTTACCATTATTCACAGATGAATTTCCAAATGCAAAAGATGATAAGAACGAACCGAGCTGTTCCATGGCTGAGGCATTAGCCAGGCAGGATTTATTTATCAACAAATTCATGGCTACATGTGCAACACATATGTTGTGGGATTTACTGATAAACTTCCGGATAAATTATCGCGGGATATATGTAAACTTAAAAGATATCAAAACCTCTAAAATGTTATTGTGAAAACAGAAGAACCAATTGTAATTGCAAGATATGATATGTCCAAAGCTTTTGAAGAAGAAGTAAGTTTTATGCTGGACTATACAGAGGAGCATGCAGATACTTTTTCAGAACACGGAAATGATGAAATAAGAATTCTTGTAGAAAAACATCTTCCGGATGATCCTGAAGAATTCAACCGGTGGATCATAGAATTAAAGTTGGATGTTGAATTAAGAGAATATGCTGAGAAAATTGTACAAGACTGGGATTACGGGGTAGATGAACACGATTGTTGCTTACAAGCTATTGATCGTTGGCTTCATGAAGTTAAAGGACCATTTATTGCTATAAAACTGAATCATGAGTGTAGAAATCTTACTGGACATAAAATGATGGCAAAAGACATTGATTCAGGTATATTTTGGGAAAATTTAACACCAATTAATCAAGAATTAACCTTTTACATGAAAGGATATGCTACTTATGCTAAAATAAAAGTTTACCATCATAATTTTCCTGCTGGAGAGATTATCTATGTCAGACCTATCGAAGATTATATCAGGAATAATATGACTTACCATGAAATGTTAAAGATCATCCAAGAACAAAAGCAGGAATTAATTTACTGGAAAACTTATCCAAAAATATTTAACAAAGATACTGTACTGCAATGTATCGCTATTATTATTGATGAAAGAATGATTCCATGGGAGTGGCCGAAAGAATGGTTTTTTAAGGAACAGCTATAATCACAGCAATTATTTTCTTTTCAAATTAAAACTAAAACCAAAAAATCAATATTATGTATATAGCAGATTTAATAAATAGAATAGAAAACGCAGAAGCAACAATACATTGCCTCAAGGTAGAAATTATAAAAATGGGTAGAGAATCAATCAGATGGACAGAAGATGATTTTCGTGATGAAGCTAATAGGGTTGAGAAAAACAGAAAAATGCTTGAGATTTATGATCGTAGTAAATTTGCCGATGCATTATTTATGATGATGAAGAATTACGATCCTGAATGCGGAATTACTTGGGAAACAGTGAGGTGTTATTTGGATGAACATTGCTTAAAAAACAAATAAGATGGCAATTTATTATACATGTATAAAAGGTGGCATTGTAAAGAAATTTCCTGAAAAAGTTACCGAAAGAAAAGCAATTGAAGAGCTGGAAAATAATCGAATTAAAGATGAAGAAACCGAAGCATGTTTCAGCTTTATAAATGGATGGACTGTTCATTCAGTGTTCTTTGTCAGAGGAAGGAGAGTTATGCGTATCTGGGATAGTGATAGTCCCGGATTCAGACCTATCAAAGATGAAATGATTTTACCAAACTCAGTAGAATAAAAAATGACAAAATTGGAGCAAATACAAGCATCAGTTGAAAGGAACTATTCAGATTATACTCCGGAAGAGAAAAAAAGGATTGTTCTACAAAAATTTGCTAAATGGCTTGCACGAGGCAGAACTATTGGAAGTAAACTAAACCTTGAAACCGGGAGAGTAGAATACACCATTGAAGGAGAAAACATTGCTTTATTAATATAAATTATAAAAATGGAAAACACAGGAATCGTAATCAGAATTGACCACAATGTAGCATTACCAGATAATGACCAGTGGCAAAACAGATTTGAAGTCAGATCTGAATCAAGTGACAGAATATACATTGTTGCTCAGCATAAAGAAAAAAAGCACTGGGGATGCTCCTGTATGGGTTGGCGAAGACATCGCAAGTGTAAACATTTAACAGCTTTAGGTATACCAAGTCATGAAAAACCCTACGAAGTCCAAATCGAAGCTTATTGATAGTTATGTATTCGATTTAATGGATGCATTGACAAGTCCTATTCTTACACATGCTCAATCATGGGCTGATTGTATTCCGGAAAGAATGCTAAAAATAGTAACACCAGCTAGAATAGCATCTATTTTACAAAAAGAAAAGTATGCAACTGAACCAGAAATAGTCATATTTATCTATACCAGGAGTCTTGAATCTCCGATGAGTTCTAACTGGAATGAGATTTATTTTCATTTCACTTGTAAAGTTCTTCAGCAATATTTCAAAGAAGATCACTGGAATGCTATACAAGCAAAGAAAGAACTTGATGATTATGAAATAGGTTATTTTGTAAAACCATTACGTAACTTCATATATAAAAAACGTAGAGAAACACTGAAACAACGAATGAAAGAAAGTGCAAAAGAAGCAAAGGTAATAGATGAATATTTACAAATGGCTCCGATTTGTGCTGCTGAGGAACAGACCAAGACTCCTGATTTAATAGAGGGGCATTACAACCTATGGGATTCTTAGACGGATACAAAACTTACGATGTAGACAGGGAAGGATTTGGAAGTCCCTGGGCATGGAGACAAGCGTTCTACAAGAAGATGTCCTCAGATGAGGCTCGAGCCATACTTGAGGAAGATGATCCATTTGTCATCCTCAATATTGCTAAGAACGCAACACCAACCCAAATCAGAAGAGCATACTATTACGAAGCTCTTAAATGGCATCCGGACCGAAACCCGGATATTCTTGAGAAAGCAACCAAAATGATGCAGAAAATCAATGCTGCATATGATTTACTAACTTAAAATAAATGACATGAAATGTTTAAGTTTATTTCCTTTTAGCAACATAATAATTACTCAAATCATGGATGTATTTGAAGTATATATAGAAGGTGCTACAATTAATTTAAAATCTCCTGAAAATTATGATGGAGAATATTATGTTAGAAAACTTCCTATGAAAGCTAGAATTGATTGGAAAAAAACATATGGAGATGATGGAACTAATAATTGGTATTGCGATCACATACCATGGATCAAAGATGAAAAAGGAAAATTAATCTGGGATTATTAATATAAAAATCTTGAAATGGAAAAGCACATTGTAGTATTACAGGATTGCACAAACGGAGATCTTAAAAAAACTCTGAGATATGCAGAAGAAATAAATGATTTTAGTTTACACAGATGTCTGGATCGGTTAGCTGAGGCAGATACAAATTGTAAAAGCAAAACAAAAATCTATCCGGACTTTGCACCCAATTCATTTTCATTTGCTAGAATGAAAGATGAGAAATGCATAATCAATGGTGGTATTATATTTCATGGCATAAAAGGCGAACATGGTGGCGAAGCTCCTACATTTAGTGTTTCAATAAGCAATTCACCTGGTTGGAGCATTCACACTTAAAGGAAGGTAAAACTTCCTTTTTTTTGTATTATAAATATTTTGTGTTATCTTCACTGCACAAAAATTCGGGGAAAAATCATGATAAACTTCAAAAGTGATGAAGAGAAATACTTCTATTGGTGGCTTAAAGAATTAATTGACCGCAAACTTGTTACTTCATTCATTTATCAGCCAAAACCTTTTATCTTATCTACACCGGTTAATCTGCCTTACCAAAAAGCATTAGTAACAAAGGTTAAAACCATTGATGTGACATTACTGCAGGAACATCAATACCAGGCAGACTTCATGTTTTTCTGGAATCCGGACATTTCTGATATACAAGGAAAGATATTTATAGGACTAGATCACACTTTATCAACAAGTTTTAAACATATTCCACTTATAGCAAACTTTTCTAAGAAAAAGAACTGTTATTATTCTATCATTGATACAAAAGGAACATATAATCAGCATAATGCATGGAGAATGTTCTCTATTGAACAGAAATGGGTATATCAAAACTTTAAGATATATGTGCAGAAAATTATTACACATCCTCATATTACAAGAACAGGGAAAATGATACCAATGAATGCATTGTTTCCAAATACATTTGTTCCTGATAGATTCTTAACAACAGATAAATCAGGAAAAAGACGTAAAATAAACTATGTTTTTTCCAGTATAGATCATTATCTAAAGAGTATATAACAATTATCTTCTTTATAAATTAATACTAATTATATGGATGAACTTATGATTACTTACCCAAAGCAACCTTCAACTTTTATCAAGGAAATACTAAAAGTTGTCTCAGCAGAATCAGATGTTCCGGTTGATCTAATCCTAATGAAAACAAGGAAAAGAAAGATCGTTGATTTAAGACAAAAAGCAATGTGTCTTGCCAAAACATTTACAGGAGCCAGTCTTACTACAATTGGATCAATAATAGGAGCTAAAGATCATGCAACTGTATTACATGCTTGCAGAACTGTAAATAATCTTATCGATACAGATAAAAGTTACAAAGGTGATTACATAAATATGTATATTAAAGTAGGCAGAGTTATTGAAGCTATGCCTAGTAAAGCATACGTTTGTAAAATATGCGGAAGTACTAATGTTCAAATGAAAGCATGGATCAGTATCAATACAAGACAATTAGTTGAAGCAGTAGAAACATCTGATACTATGGGTAATTGGTGTCCTGAATGTATGGAATCTACTCCTGTTATTCCTCTTACCGAATATCTTGCCTCTTTCGAAACAAAAAGCATTGAAAAACTTATAAAAGAATAAATCTAATGGATATATTTTGGAGACCTTACCAGATTGCCTGCAAACGGGCGATCAAGGAAAACTATGATAAAGGAATATCTAAACAATTAATTGTACAATGTACCGGATCAGGTAAGAGAATGCAAGCTGTTAGCCTGGCTAAACATTTTAACCGTACTTTATTTATTGCACACAGAGAAGAGCTAATTATACAAGCCTATGAAGAGATAGATCAATACTGGCCCATGCAGGTAGGTATAATAAAAGCATCCAGATTTGAACTTGAAAAAAGAATTGTTGTTGCATCTGTTCAGACACTACACAATAGACTGGATAGGATAGCACCTGATACATTTCAGCTTGTTATTGTAGACGAAGCTCATCATTTTTGCTCAAGAACTTTTCTAAAAACAGCCAGACATTTCATACCAAAACTTCTCACCGGCTGGACAGCTACACCTAAACGTCTGGATGGATTAAGTTTGTCTAATATCTTTGATGATATAATTTTCAGATATACTATTGAAGATGGAATAAGAGACGGATATCTTGCCCCAATGGAAGCATATCAGATAAAGACCGCAACTGATATCAGTGATGTAAAACGTACAGCTGGTGACTTCAATATAAAGCAATTATCTGAAAAGATAGATTCAGAATTAAGAAATAATCTTATCGTTCATAAGTATAAGGAATACACTCCGGGAATGCAAGCAATTGCTTATTGTGTAGATATGGATCATGCTTATAATTTAAGAGATAAGTTTATTATGAATGGAATATCATGTGCAACAATTGTTTCTGATAAAAAGCGATGTCCGGACAGGACTGAAATCATAAAAGATTTTAGAAATAGAGAAATTGATGTTATAACTAATGTCAATATTCTTACAGAGGGATTTGACTATGATGATATCGGTTGTGTAATAATGGGCAGACCTACACAGTCTGAAACATTATACGTTCAAGCGATCGGAAGGGGCACAAGGCAAAAATCCCTTAGTTTCATAGAAAAGCATGGAACCAATAAATGTACAGTCCTTGACTTTGTAGACAATACCGGGAAACATTCACTTGTCAATGCATGGGAATTGGAAAGAGGAAAACCTATAGAAGATAGGATATTCCTTCCGGAAAAATATAAAGAATTACTTCTTATTGAAAAGGAAAAACGTGACAGGCGATTAACAGTTCTATACGGAACTGATAAGAAGATCAACCTTGTAAAACTTCCGGTAGTGGATCCATGGAACTCTGCAAAAATGTATGATCCGGCAACTGAAAAGCAACTCAAATGGATCAAAGACATGGGCGTGTACCAGGAAGGGATTGAATACACCAAAGCAATGGCATCTGAATTGATTGGTGGACAGAAAGCAGCTGATTGGCAATTACAATGGCTTGGCAGAGAAAAGTATGATGTATCAAACGGAGCTACACTGGGGCAGTTCCAGAAAGTTAAGTGGATGAGAGAGAAAAAAGCAAAGTATGAAATAGAAAACAAAGCACTGGTAGAAGCTCAAAACCTTAAAAACTCATTATTATGAAAAAATCAGAATTAAACAAAAATAATAAACTTATTGCTGAGTTTATGGATTCTGATTTTGCAAAACGACTGCCTAAAATATGGGATGGAACAGATACGGAAGGAATTGACGTAAGTAAATGTGCTGCTCTTAAAATATTTATGTATTTGAAAGATTATGAACGCATGAGATATGATAATTCATGGGATTGGCTTATGCCTGTAGTACACAAAATCTTATTTGGAACAAATTCTAATAATGCAAATAGTGGTAAATGGGCAGATTTAACTAATAATATTCAATTTGCGTTAGGCAATTGCGAAATAACAAACCTATTTGATACAATAGTAGAATTTATTAACTGGTATAACAAAAACAATTAACTATGGATGAAAAAACAAGGAAAGCAAGAACCAAAGTAAGCGAAGATATCAAAACCGCTGAAAAAGGTGAACAAATCTTCACTAAATGGGGTGATCATGTACTTGCCCGGCACGAAATAAAAAGCTTCACAACTATTGTAAAAGATCAACTCTTCCAAATTAATTCTAAAAAAGATGAGATACTCCTACCATTTTCCGAATACTTTGGAGACCATGCAGAAAATTGGATTGTAATTCTTAATAGGAAGACAAACGTAGAGCTTGCCCGCAAAAATACCAAAACTGTAGATATGATTAACTGGAAATTATTTTCTCCTCAAACCAATAACAAAGAAAATGAAAAATAAAATAACTGAAATAAAAGTGAAATTGCCTTCTATTTTGGGATCCACTACGATTAATCATGCAGCAAGAATACAGTTAAATCTGAATGCATCAGAATATATTTTAATGGACTATATCTACCGATGTGTCCAGAAAAAGAAAGAAATGGAAATAACTGAAACCTACCGGCAAACTGGATTTACAGTTGAACAACAGGAGATCCTATTAAGAAGTCTTGTAATGAAGGGATTTGTCTGGCCCGATCAAGTATCACCACCAAAAATAACAAGTAAATGGGAATCTGCATTTGCTGATCTAAAAACGGAGTTCGATAATCTGTTCTGGAAAAAGAAAGATAAAGAAGGTATCAACAAAGTTTACTTCCCGGGATCCAACAAAAAAGCTTTTGAACTTTATTATAAATTAAGAAAGCAATATTCAAGAGATTTTCTTATTGATCAGAGAAATCAATATGCAGAATTTTTGGAAATGCAGGCAAAAAATGGATTCGATCAAGCTAAAATGATGGCTGAAAGATGGCTGAATCCAAAAAATGAAAATTATCTCACCGATTGGAAAACTTTAGCTGATGAGGTAAAGAAAATGATAAAAAGGAAAGAAGAATCTAAAAAACCGGTTGATGCTATGCGAAAGTCTGAAGTTCTAGATACTGATCAAAGGAAATCACAATATGAGCAAGATAGCGAGCAGTAAAGGTATTTTTGACATAGTGGTTGATTCAACCAAAGCAACTTCAAAAGGAGAGGTATATATAATTTGCCCTATTTGTAGATCAGCAAGAAAACCAGAACATCAAAATGAAAAGAAACTTGCCGTTAATGTAAACAAGGATCCGAGCCCATGGAGATGTAATGTTTGTGGCGAAGCAGGTTATATACTCACCAAAGAATACATCGAGAAGGCTAAAATAAAGCCTCTAACAAAGAATTATCGTTTTAACAGCATAAGTGATCAACTAAAAGATTGGTTCTGGGAGAAACGCCGTATAGGTATTCAAACGCTTAAGCATTTTGATATATCAATGAGTCTTGAATCAATATTACAGCAACGATTCAAGAAAGGAGATGAACATACGAAAGGGAAATGGATAGCAAGACAATGTATAAATTACAAATACAAAGAGAATGGTATTCTTATTAATATTAAATTCCGGGATGCTGTAAAGAATTTTAAGTTGATTTCCGGAGCTACACTAATGTTTTACAATATTGATTCCATAAAAGATTCTAAGTCGGCAGTAATTGTTGAAGGTGAAAATGATTGTATGGCTTATCATGAAGCAGGAATCCTAAATGTAATATCTGTTCCTAATGGAGCAACTATTACTCCAAAGGAAAGAGAGATACTTAAAGAAACAGGAAGTCTTCAAGTTATGAGTGCTGTTAATATGGAATATCTTGATCTTTCCATAGATAATCTGAATCATATTGAAATGTTCTATATCGCTACAGACGATGATCCGCCTGGTATTAAACTTCGCGAAGAACTTGCAAGGAGATTGGGTTATGAAAGATGTAAATACATCAAGTTTGGAGAGTATAAAGGTGATGATGAAATACCTATCAATGATCCGAATGAATTGTTATTCAAAAAAGGGAAAGCTATTCTTGCTTGTACCTTAGATCATGCACATTCATTTCCGATATCGGATGTTACCCTGGCTGATGAATATCTTGATATCATGCTGAAAAATTATGATGAAGGAAGGACAAAAGGAATCAGTACTCTTTATAAATGTCTTGATCCACACTTCAACTGGGTAAAAGGCTGGCTGTATATTATCAATGGATTTCCCAACCAGGGAAAAACATCTATAATATTAAATTTCATGGCTGTAGCTTCAGTCAAGTATCACTGGAAATGGGGAATCTATTGTCCGGAAAATTATCCTGTAGAAAATGTTGTGGAAATTATATCAATGATCCTGATAGGAAAAACTATTGAACCAAATTATGATAGAAGAATAACAAAACAGGAATTAATTGACGTAACTAAAACCTTTATTAAAAAGCATTTTTACTTTGTTGATAATGAAGATGGGTTTACTCCGGAAGAAATGAGAAAAATAAAGAAAAGACTTGTTCAGCAACATGGGATAGTAGGTTTTCTTACAGATCCCTGGTCCAGTCTTAACCATAATGTAACTCCTTCTGGTGGAATAGACCAATATCTGGAAAAAGAACTGAATCAAGAAATACGATTGACTACCAAATATGATTTAATTAATCTTGTTTGTCATCATCCAAAAACACCTAAAACAAAAAGTGATGCAGCTATACCACCATCTGTATTTGAATTAACCGGTGGAAAAATGTGGTGGATTAAAGCATCATCTGTATCTTGCGTCCATCAGGAAGATTTCTCCGACTGGAAAAACAATCTGGTTGGATTTCATATACAGAAAATGAAGGATAAGCAAAAAGGTGGAGAGACTACGAGTAATACTAATTTTCCCATACTCAGGTATGATAAATTATCAAGAAGATTTTTCGAACCGGATAAACTGGATAATGAAAGACCGGTATACAAAAGATTTCCGTTTGAATCATATCTCTCTGGTGAGCAACAAGCGTTATTTGAAGGATTTTAAAATCATTATAAACTATAGAAATTATGATACAAAAAATTAAATGCTTTTTCGGATTTCATAAGCCAAGTTCAACAAGTGAATTTCGTAGTTGGCAACATAAAGCGTGGTCAATTTGTACTTATTGCAAGAAAAAATACAAAGTAAAATATCCTGAATAAATTAATAATCATAAATAATATTTTTAACTTATTAACTTAAATTATAATTATGAAAGCAACATTAGATGAAACCGTTCAAAGCGGAAAATCGGATATTATCAATGACGAAACCATTGCATCCGAAGAAAAACCTATTGAGCAAGGAGAACCACTTCTTGAAATAAAAATACTGAAACCGAAATTCAGTCATCTTTCTACAGAGATTGAACAATTCCAAAAGTATGCAGATAAAATACAGGTGGATAGTAGTATGTCACTGACAGTAGCTGAAAACAATGTCGGGCTGATCAATGATACACTGAAAAATATTGAGAATGTCAGAAAAGTATTGAAGGATCCTTATATGCAGACCGGAAAAATGATTGATGAATATGCCAAAACATTGGTGGGTCCATTAACTGAAGCAAAGTTATCAATTACGCAATCCATTACAAATTACAAAAGTATTCAAACTGCAACGAAGAAAGCTGAAGCGAAAGAAGCATTGAGAGAAGCTGAAGAATTAGCTGATGCAAAAAGTGAAGAGGCTGATAAGATATTCAGAATAGAATCTCAAATGAATGCAAGGATATATGGTGGCCATTGGTTCAATAAAAATAACCAACAACAAAGCAGTCCCGGATGTATTACCGCGTTTGAGACAAATGACCTCAGGAAAATGATCAAGGAGAAATTACCTAACCCTGATATATTTGTTCATTTACAAAAAGAATACAAAATTCTGTTGAAAGAAATCAACAAAAGACTTACTGAAAAAACAACCAGTATAATTGAGTCTGAAACCGAGAGTGCAATTGTAAAAGAGAATGCTGAAAAAGAAATGGAGACAGCAAAAAATGTTGCTATTCAAAGTAGCAATGTAAACAAGCAAGAACTAGCTCAGACCATTATCAAAGAAGCTAAAAAGGATATTAAAGTATCTACAGATGCTATTCAGGAAGCAAGTAAAGGAGTGAGAAAGCAACTAAAATTTAAACTGGATAACATAGCAAATGTTCCAAATGAATGGTTGCAAATCGATGAAAAAGCAATACGTGAATGGGCATTAGCTAATAAACAAAAAGTGAAAGATTCTATTGAAAAGGAAGATGGGATAATCACTGGTATTAAATTCTATTTTGAACAAACCTATGTTAGCAGGTAGAAACTATAATTACAAAGGTCCCCGAACACATTATGCTATTGTCAGGAAAATTCTTGAGGAAAGCAAAAGAAAGAATCGTACTATGAGTATATATAAAATAGAGAAAATAGTGCGACTTTTCTTTAATCTGAAATGGGGAATTACATCCTATTTTAGGAAAGGAAACAACTTCTTTATAAGAAATGTTGGTGAGTTCATACCTATACCATCAAGGCGTTACCACTTTATAATGAAAAAAGCTAAAGCAGGTAAAATAAGGCGTGAAAATACTAAGGAAAGATGGAAAAAATATTGGGCAAAATATCCTATTAAAAAAGAAGCCAAAATGGATGATACATAGTATGCCTTTACATGAAAAAAAGTTATCTTTACACTCGATTATATTTTTATTAATTATTAGTATTTATTTAAACAAAAATTTATTATGAAAGCAACTGAAAGCGGAAACTTTAAGCCAGTACTACTACCCGAACCGCAAACAACTGTCGCAAGATGTTACTCTTTAATTGACATCGGAACTGTACCTCACATTTACCAAAATGTTTCACAAGGTGTCATTCACAAAATTTTCCTTACATGGGAGCTCCCATTATTGAAAGCTGTATTTAGTGAAGAAAAAGGTGAAGAACCTTTTGTTGTTTCCGAAGAACTTACATTGAGTACAAAAGACAATTCAAATCTTGCCAAGCTCATAGGACAATGGAGAAACAAACCTCTTACCCCTGAAGAGCAACGATCATTTGACCCAGCTGTAATGGTTGGTAAAACCGGAATGATCCAATTCACTCATAAAACAAAGGTTAAGTTTCGTGATTCAACAATCACTAAAATAACCAGTGAAAATACTAGCATGAAAATGCAGGGTATTATTAAACGTCCCGCAGTTATGGAAATGCCGGCAGCAATTAATCCAATGTTCATATGGGACTGGGAAAGAATTGAATCAGGAGAAGAAATCTTTGATAAGGAAAAATGGGAAAAGATTCCAAATTTCCTGAAGAAGAAAATTAGAGAGTCTGAGGAGTATAAGAAATTTGCTCCAAAAGATCTTGATAATGATTCTGCAGCTGCTTCCCCGGAAGCCGCGACATCTCCAGAGGCAGCCACAACTTCGGTTTCTGAGGACGAATGGTAGATGAAGGAACCGAAATACAAACATTTCTTTACGGTCCGGAACGGAAAATTTATCTGGGAAGTAAAAGATATGTTTACATGGAAAAAGCTAAGTTTGGAAGGTAGAAGAGGCTATGCAATAATTGAGCAGGTTACTGGGGAAGTTACTCCTAATCAATATGCTTATTATTTCGGCGGGATAATCCGCAGAGAATGCATGGTTTCTAATACCTTCCAAGGCTTATCTGAAAAACAAGTTCACCAGGTACTTTTCGCAGAACTCCGTTCATCTGTAAAAGGAATTAAATGTCTTGACGGAACTACAAAACTTGTTACGGTTACGGAAGATTTTGAGGCATACGGGAAGGAAAATATGCGAAAGTATATTGAAGAGCTTATACCGCATCTGAATGTTGAGTACCGAATATTCCCAAAACCGGCAGAACATTACAAGTACAACAAATTTTATCTTAAAGAAAGGAAATAAAATGAAAACAATTTGTATATATCATTCCCGGGATCTTGATGGCTGGATGTCAGCAGCTATTGTTAAGAAATCGTTTCTTGAGCAATACACAGATGGGTTTGTAAGAAACTTTAACGAATCAATTCCAGAAAACTTAGATGAGCTTCCATACATAATAATGCTAGGCTGGGATCATGGAGATGAAGTTCCTGATTTATCCGGATACGATAAAATCATCATGATTGATATCGCTTTTTCTGCTGAGACAATGTTTAAATTGCATGTCAATACTATTGGTCGATTGATATGGATAGATCATCATGAATCTGCTATTAATGATCTCAATAATTTTTATAAAGAAGAGCTTGATAGAAAAAACCTTTATGGTTATCCGATAGGAGTAAGAGATGTTAAGTTTGCAGCTTGTGAGCTTACCTGGCACTATTACTTTCCGTATGTGAAAATGCCGGAGATAGTAAGGTTGCTTGGTCGTTATGATTGTTTCAGTCATAAAGGAACAGATGAAGAACAGCAAGTGTTAGAATTTCAGTATGGAGCAAGAGCTCATATGAATAATTACGAAGATTGCTACAAATATTTAACTGTATTAACAACCGAAGCAGAGTTCGATATGCTTGTAAATGATGGTGAGGCAATATATTGCTATCTCTGTACAGAAGCCCGGCAAACCTACGCAAAAGCTTTTCCTATTAAATTTAATAACACCTGGTTAATAAATGCAAAAATCAAAGGGCGTAGAACTCCGCCATTACATAAAGAATATAAATTTTTATGTGTAAATCAGGAACGATTCAATCCAATTAATTTCGGATTAAACTATCACGATGAAGGATATGATGGATTTGCTTGTTTTTGGTACAAAAAAGGTAAGTGGAGCTGGAGTCTTTATAATGACGATGGGAGGGTAGATGTCAGCGTTGTTGCTAAACAATTTAGTGGTGGTGGCCACAAAGGAGCTGCAGGAATGGTTATTGATACAAATTCAATGTTAAAAATAATATCTTAAAGAAAGGAAAATCAAATGAGAAAAATCAAATGTTGGTTCGGTTTTCATAAACCAAAATCAACCTGTTCTACTTCTTGGGATAGAATAACAAAATCAATTTGCAAGTATTGTGATAAGGAATACAAAATAAAATGACCTGGCAAGAAGTTTTAGCACCGGAATTACAAAGCCACAAAATGCAGGAGATAAAAAAGTTCCTGCAGGCTGAAAGGAAAATCAAAAATATCTACCCGGCAGGGAAAGACGTTTTTCGTGCATTTGATCTTTGTCCATACGAAAATACAAAAGTGGTAATCATAGGTCAGGATCCATATCATAGTGAAGGAACAGCCGATGGATTAGCTTTTTCTACCAGACAGGCGAAAACGCCACCTTCCCTGCAAGTCATTTTTAAAGAGATCTACAAGGACTTGAATATTCAGTATATGCACAACCTCACTTATGAGGAGTTCTTCCCTACAAACAACTTAGAGAAGTGGTCTCAGCTTGGAATCCTATTACTCAATACAGTATTCACAGTAGAGGAAAATAAACCAAATAGTCATAAGGACCTTGGATGGGATCTAGTTATTAAAAAAGTATTCGAAGGACTGAATAGAAGAAAACAACAGGTAGTCTTTTTACTATGGGGCAAAGAAGCTCAGAAATATGTAAACCTGATCGATCCGGCAAAGAAGCATATCCATTTTGATGCGGCACACCCAGCTGCAGAATTATATTCAAGCAATGCCGGATTTTATGGTTGCCGGCATTTTAGTATTATACGTGATGTTCTACCGGCACTCGAGGGAAGGAATATATTTCCGAGCATAAACCTGGATCTCTGCTTTGACAAGACAAAAGCAAAAGAAATTGTAAAGGAACATTATCCTCTCGAGTCAGATCATATCTGTAATTATATTGATAATGAACTTATGATTCATATACCGGTAAATAAAGAAATTTACTGGGATGAAGTAAAGAAATTTGTAAATTTAATTTCAACTAAATATTAAAAATCATGTCAGAAAAAAAGAAATCAAACGAGTATGGTAAAACTATTTACATGGGACCCAAACCAGAAGCAGAAAAGATTCCAGTCGGTAAAGAACCGCCAAAGCTCGGGCAGAAATCCTTTGAAGAAATAACTGCAAACTCAGTTATTGCATTACCTCAAAATCAGGTTAGACCTGTTAACCAAAGAATTTTTTGTATAATGGTGGATCCGGGAGAAATGAAAACAGAAGGCGGATTAATAATCCCTACTAAGTATAACAAGCCGGAAGCAAGGAATGATCAATCAGTTGAACTTATAAGATTTTTTGTCATTGACGTTGCTGATGACTGTACAATCCTATTTAAGAAAACAGCAAATTCAAGTCCATGCAAAATCGAAAGAGGTGATGAAGTATTTCCGTTTATACCAGACGTTGTAAAATGGAGTTTCCCAACAGTACATGATTTCTATAATCATATAACATATACTGTTTTGCATGAAACAGAACTCGCCGGAGTCGGGGTATCTTCATTGATACAGAAAGAAGAATAATTACTTTTTAATATTAATCATTTAAACTATTTATTATGAGTGAAAGCAAAGTAGAAGCTAAAAAGCAAGATGGTGAATTACAGAATCTTAATTTTCAATTTTGTAATGAACTGGATGTGTTGGAAAAGAATTTAGCAATAATCTCGGAAAAAATGGCAGTACTAAATGCTGACATACCAAAAAGAGATGTTGATGAAGAAATAAAAACTTCAGTTGGGGAAGGATTGATAAAAGACCTTTTTAATGCTACTAAGAGACTTCGTGCTGCTAATGCTACTGTTCAGGACATAAGAGATGCTCTTATATTACTTACCGGATAGAAGAGGAAAGGAAAGAAAAAAGAAAAGGGGAGCCAAATGATTCCCCTTTTTTTTTTACAATCACCGTCAGCTCTAAAAGATAATGATTACAAGAGCTGCAGCTACGACAAAACCAATAATGAAACTGGTCAGATCAAAGCGAAAAATACCACTCATACTGGTATGCCTGATGTCTTTTGAACGAAGTAGACTAGTTGTACGATCATAGTCTTCTTTCTTGACAAATAAACCTTTTTTGTTTTTCATTGTATTAAGTTTTTAGTGAATAAAAATTATTTATTGAGCATATAATTATCACATTTCTTTACGTCATCAGAAATGCATAACATTTTTTCGATTACTTTTTCATTAACTAGATCCGGATGTACATACCAGTCTTCAAAGTCACTCCACCTATCTTCTGATATATTATTAACTATCATTATATAACCATATGATTCAAGATACTTTCTTGATTTTTCTTTTATTGTTTTATCCTTATCGCAGTAATTGTCATGTTCAAAAGTAATTACTGCAAACTTATGATTTTCAAATGGAATTCTTTGTAAAATCTTAAAAGAAGTTGATGCCGGTTCACAATCTATTTGCAGATAGTCATATACAGATCTTGTTAATAATCTTTTAAAGTCAATTTGTAATGCATCACCGGTAATGACCTTACTGTTTCTTTGCACTTTAAATTTTTTAGTTTTTTCCGGATCAATATCAATAGAGATACCGGTCCATCCAAATGTTTTTTCAAGCAACGCAGTATTGCTATTGAAATAAGCATCATCACAACCAATTTCCAGGAAACTACCCTGTTTCTTTCCTTCGAGCATTGTCAAAACAAACATATCTTGATAGCATTGTGAATGATTTTCTTTTATGTCTTCTGATCCAGCAAATTTATGCTTTAACTGAGAGTATAAAAGATTGATATATTTTGTAGGGCGCTTATATGACCTCCCGTAATTATATAAGTTGTTTTTTACCTGTTCAGTATAATGAGGTGTCATATCCTTTCTTTTGTCAAGTTTTCTCATTATAGAAATAGATTCATCAAATAATCCTATATTCCAGGAAGAAACCATCTTTTGGAATGTTAATACATACTTTCCGAAATATCCTACATCTGTCATTAATTTCGGATCTTCATTAGTTGCCAATTCTCCGATCACTGCCATTGCATAACATTCATGCCAGTTTTGACAGGCATGGTATACTTTACTTAAAAAACAATAACCTTCCGGTCTCTTTGGCATTAATGAAATTGCTCTTAACAATACACCTTTTAAACTATGAAGTCTATTCTCTGCACTTTCCAAGCAAACTGCACATCTTAATAATGCTTCATAACTCAATATATCTTTATCACTAAATTCTGCTGCCCTGAGATAGAAAGAGAATGCAGAAGTCGTTTGTCCGGCATTTTCATACATGTATCCAAGTATGAAATTATACATTGGATCGCATGGATTGTATACCAAGTCATTCAATGCCTTATTTATCTTTTCGTTATTCATTGAATCCAATAATTTTGTTAAATAAATTTTTAGGTATTTTTAATAGATACGCAGCGTTATCCTGAAACCCAAAAGGGATCAGTAAGTCGTTCTTATAGAAACACATTCCGCAACTAAATTCAATCATCCCTGTCATAAATGAAAAAGTATCTGATACATGAATTATTTTCCAATTCTTATTCCAAACAACAAACCTATGAAGGTAGGTAGCATCCTTTTGCCCTAACCTGTTTTTAAATACACAAGTTTCATGTATCAAGCTTAACCAATATTTCCCCCAAAGGATAACTTGTGAACCACCTCTGAAATCAAAAGTATATTGAAGTCTTTTCTTTGATACGAATATTGTTTTGCAAGTTTTCTTTTTAGGATCAACTTTAACAAGTTCTGTTGGGTTGGTCCATTTGATAAAATGATAAGGCATATCAAGAACCGGAACCCAATTTTTATTGCAATAAGCAGTATCATCATGGTTTGGATCTGGTATTCTAAATCTTGATATTTCCTTAACAGAATCATTGTTAATTACTATCTGGGATAATTCCATTCTGCCCTCTCCATTATCCTTTACATCACGTCTCACTCCACAGAGATATAATTTGTTATTCCATTTTATTAACCGGGCATCTTCAAGACCGTGAAACTCCCATACAGGATTTTTATCAAGTTTAGTTGTATCAACTTTATGATGCTTTGTTATCTCAAGATCTTTACTGAGAATACATATAAAATTGTTTGTTTTTAACTTAACGTCATTCTCCGGATTAAGGTAAGAAAGAGGACCCCAGCGATGATTAAATCGCTGATCCCCTTCACAATGATATAACGTATAGTTTATGCTTCTTAAATTAACAATTATCCTGTCATTGTCAATTAAAATGGAAGGATTCATTAATCCCAGTCCGGCAGTGTCTTCGCTAGGAATTATTAGCGGAACAACTTTTCCTCCGTTACTAATAACGGTTTTACATAAATTTCTTTCCATAAAATCAAAATAAAATTATAATAGTAAAAAAACATTTTTCTAAACGCAAGTATCATATGCTCCCCAAGATATATTTTCAATAGTAATAGATCCAACATCATCAAATTGCCAGGTTACTCCATGTAAGCCCCAAGACCAACTATTCAAATCAACATTAACCTGCGTTTTTCCTGTATTTAACAATGTTATACCTGCAACAATAACATTAGACATGGTTCCATAATAAGGATGAACAATCGTAAGTCTGATATCTGCTGTAGCTGCACACATTTGCTCACCTGATTTTTCTCCCTGAAGTCCAACATAGAATACGGTAGCTCCGTTTCCCTGAGTCATATTAATTGATGCTTCCCATGAACATTTAGCTGGAGTGTCAGTAGATGTATTTATTCTTGGATAAGTAGTTGTCCAACCACCATCACCTGGATCATCTCCTGTAACTGCTCCTCCTTGTATATACGGTGTAGCTCCCGGCTCCGGATCATAAGTCATACATTCCTTCCATGTACCTGCTTTGATCCATGATATAACAAGATATTTCCAGCTGCCACTAACTTTTGTCCATATAACCCTTACGGATTTCCAGACACCGGAAATTTTTATGTGTGTCATTTTAGTCATAATTAAGCATCATATTGGAAGTACACATCTCCATCATTACCTCCGGATGGATTTGCTGTACCTGATGTTACATCTATTTGTCCTTCTATGCCTTGAATACCCTGACTTCCGGTAGCTCCCTGACCTCCAGTAGTACCTTGAATACCTTGAGTACCTTGTTGACCTACACTACCACCGGAACCTGTTGATCCTTGGGAACCGGTTTGCCCCTGTACAGTTACTCCTTGAGTACCTTGAATACCTTGTGTTCCGGTAGCACCTTGTGTTCCATCATCACCCTGACTTCCAGTAGTACCTTGAATACCTTGAGTACCTTGCTGCCCTTCACTTCCACCAGAACCTGTTGATCCCTGAGAACCGGTCTGACCTTGCACTGTTACTCCCTGAGTACCTTGAATACCTTGATCTCCCTGAATACCTGTAGGTCCTTGTATATCGCTTTGTTCACCTTGAACACCTTGAGTACCTTGCTGACCTATGCCACCACCAGAACCAGTCATTCCCTGAGCTCCCTTTTGTCCTTGTACAGTTACTCCCTGAGTTCCTCGAGAACCGGTAATCCCTTGAATACCTTGAAGTCCCTGTGCCGGACCTTGCACACCTTGAATACCTTGGATACTCTGAATACCTTGTAAGCCTTGAATCCCCTGAGAACCTTGCTGACCTATAATTCCTTGTAAACTTTGTACTCCTTGAATTCCCTGTAAACCTTGAAGTCCTTGTACTCCTTGAATACCTTGTTTTCCCTGAAGTCCTTGTAATCCCTTGTAAATTTTGGAAACTTTTGCAGTGAGATACAAACTTGTGTAACCGTCGCATGAAATTTTAAGAACATATCCTGCATGATCAGTAGCTATTACGTCTATAGAAGCAATAAGATTACTAATACTTACTGTACAGTTTGTTTCAGAATGAACCGTCATTGACCAACCATTAGTAGTATCTCCTTCAGCTAGAGTAGCATTTGCTTTGATTACCGTGATTATAACCGTTTTATTCGTATAATCTACACTTCCTCCGTCTGGATCACAAGGTAATGCAAGATGCCACGGCTGAGCTATTGCGACAACTGCAGCATCCCCTGCATCTCCCTTTTTAATATTAGTATGCAAGATTGGTTTCGAAGTATCACCACCGACGTCTGGATATTGTGCCATTTTTTTAGATTTTAAGTTTTATGTATGTCCTCATTATACTGGACAATTTTCTACAATTAAAGTAGCCAATTCATGCAAATTAAAGATGTCTTGAGTTGATAAATAATCATCAGTTACATCATAATCTCTCAAAGCGTTAATAATATTTTGCAACATCATTAATTCTTCCTCTCGTCTCCACGCATCAGCATCTCCTTGTCTACGCATAGCTACAGTAATATCAGCAAGCCGTACCTGATGTTCGGCTATTCCTATTACAATACTATCAAAGTCTGCTTGTGTTATTTCTATTGACATAGCTTTATCTTAATTACCAACATTTAGTAACTTTATAGTTATCAAATATAGCTTTTATTAATATCATAATTGTTCTGAACTGAACTTTTTTACCAAGATCAACAGTATTTCCAGCAACTTCCAGATACATTTTTTGCAAGAAAACATCTCTGTTTTTAATATCCATTTCATCAGTTAATGGCATGACAAGATAGTGGCTAATTTTCTTGACATGCATTTGTATTTTGCAAGAAAAGCATGATTGTTGTCATAATATTGCAGTTCAGATGTCTCTGCATAATTTATTTCTGCAAATATATCTGAATAAGCTGCGTCTGTTCCATATACACCAACAAACATCGTGTATTCTGCATCTTTATAATTATTAGTAAAATTATTTATCAGGAACGTATTTACAGTCAATCCAGTAGTCAACTTCACATCTCTTACTTTAGTCCAAGTTAATAAGTCTATTGTTCTGTATAAAGACATTTGATTTGCAATATCTTCCAAATAACAATCAAATATTGTCCCTCCTATATGTATTAAGACAGGATTTGTATTAAAATTCACTAGATTCTTTAAAATAGAATTTTCCCAACTATTTCCATCCCAATAAAAAACTCGATAATCGAAATGTGCAGCTAAAGAATCCCATTCAGTGGTTATTATGTAAACATTTCCATTATCATCAAATGTTCCAGTTTTACAACTTGTTCGATCCTCTCCGACTATTGCAGGTGAAGCAACTATAAAATCATTTCCTGCATCTTCTAATTCTGCCAAAGTAATAGCTCCTGATGCAACAGTATCTTTTGTAAATCCCCGTGAAATATCCCTCCAAGTAACTCCTTCATCAGCAGATTCAAGATAGTATACTCTATCGGAAATTGTTCCATACGAAGTCGACCTGCCAATCATATATCTCAATACATCGCTTGTTCCTCCTATTATAGCTGATGGAGTCATCCATATAGCAACACTATTAGAATCAACAATATCATGTCCAGCATCCCAGCTAACACCATGATCTATTGATTTATGGATTGTATTAAATTCACCTCCTGATTCATAACGCCTAGAAATTACATATAAATTTCCACTAGTATCTTTATGTAATATAGGATAAGCTAACCTTTGGGAATTATCAGGTTGCCATGAACCTATATATGTCCAATAATTAGCATTCTCGGCTTTTGCATTAACCCAACTTGTTACATCTTCAACATTATCTGATCTTTTTATTGTAATTGCATCGTTATGAGTTGCAGGAGCTACTCTTATAAATTCTTGAGCAACCACTATATGTCCATCATCTGCAACTATTACAGAAGGCATAGGATGAACATCACCGTCTCCAGCGGGTTCGGAAACAGAATGAAGATCATAATTAGCACTTTCTGTTTTTGCTATATGATCATAAGACCAAATATGTGCTCGAGAATCTCCTTTATCCATCCAAACATGATAAGTTTTATCATTATAATAATAAATTGGAGTAAATCTTCCATATCCAAAAGTATATAATGGAGCAGCATTTGCATCAGTTGAATGAATAATTCCTGATATAATAGGTACAAACCCATCATAGGTAACACGAATAACATAATAACCATCTATAAATCTCTCTGCAATACCAAAATCTGCTACATTTATAATGTGACCCTCTGTACTTAAATATTCGTTAAATTTAGTTTTGTCAACTCCGGTAATTAATTCATAAGGACTGAACTCTATAATTTCCTCATCATTCCCGATAAAGAAAACAGTAACAAAACAAGTAGTTGTATAAGCACTTTCACCATTCCAAATACTTTCATCCCATATCTTGAAACTCTTCCCATCCTGAGCTTCTTGAATACGAGTTTTTGGAGTGAAATTAGTATAACCCATTATACTTCTGTTTTTAAATTAGTGCTTCTTACCAGCACTCTTCAATTTCGTAATAATTGAATACAGCCTTTACTAATGCCATGACTGTCCTGAATTGGATTTTCTTACCAATATCAATAGCATTTTCAGCAATCTCTAAATACAATCCTTGAAGAAATATATCTCTGTTTATACGATACATAGCATCTGTTAAAGGCCATGTCAAAGTAGTAGCTAATTTCCTTTTCATGCAACGGTTCTTAGCTAAGAAAGCCTGATTATTATTATAATAAGGTTGATTACCTTCACCATAGGATCCTTCGTCATATGTTACACGGAGAATATAATAACCGTCAGGAAATCTTTCTTCATCAACAGCAACCTCATCAATAGTAAGATCTGCTATATTCACAATATGACCATCCCTGTCCAGATATTCATCAAATTTTGTTGTGACTGCACCAACAATTAAATAATAAGGATCATACTCGATTTCTACTTCAT